>Ga0315906_10000040_pt1 | contig 184992 bp, 166 predicted proteins | sample LakEriMetagenome_4_FD_203526 | JGI IMG/M metagenome (GOLD analysis project Ga0315906, IMG submission 203526) | Freshwater fungal communities from buoy surface, Lake Erie, Ohio, United States - Buoy 2 MA122 | ecosystem: Environmental > Aquatic > Freshwater > Lake > Lake biofilm | place: USA...
CGGCCAGTCGGGTTTCAGGGCAGCAAGAATCGAATACTGTGGCTGTTGATTTAACTTATACCTTCCAGCCATGAGTTTCTTCAAATTCAGCTTGCTGGCTCTTTTGGGCTTTTTCATTCAATCGTTGCACGCTGCAGAGCAGTCTTCGACATGGCATGAATACCGTTTCAGAAACATGATGGAGCAACGCCTTGACATTTCTTGCGGGGCAGCTTCCATGTCTGCTTTGTTGACTTATTACACCGATTCTCCGGCAGATGAGGAAGATTTACTTGCCGCGCTTGCACTTGTTGTCGACGCGTCCGAACAAGACTCTGTACTCGAAGACGGTTTTACCTTGTTGCACCTGAAACAAGTGGTTGGGCAAATGGGATTGGAATTGAAGGCCGCCACCATTTACAACGCCCAGTTGGTTCGCTTTGGCAGCCCTGCTTTGTTGCAACTTAAAACCACTCAGGGGCATCACTTTGTGCTGTGGCATGGCAAGGTGAAGGGTAGGCACTGGATAGGCGATCCGTCTCGTGGCGACATGTGGCTGACCGATTATGAGCTTGAGAAGGAATGGACGGGTGTAGCTTCGTGGTTATTCAAAGGGGGAAAGCCATTACCCCAAGCAAGCAAGCAAAAACTTGAAGCGGTTTACGCCAATCGATAATTTATTTTTTCAGCGCGTCCAACACAATCTTTTCAAACTCTTGCATGAGTTGGGGCTTAATTCTCAGCAAGGCACGTTCAAACAGTTCAGGCAACTGAGCACGCAATATTTCAATTTGAGGATCGCTCAAGTTTCCTCCAAGGCGGCTTCCAGTTGATTCTTCAATTTCCCGCAAGCCCGATTCGATCACCTCGGTTAACAGGGGCGGGCCCCCATCAAAATGTTCGCTCATGTGTTCCTAGCCATTCGCCCGGTCGAAGGTATTTAACGGGTAACCACGTTCTTTGTAAAACTTGTAGCGTTGTCGCGCAAGTGTCTTGTTGTCTTCATCGATGCCCACAATTTCTACCAGCCGCTCGAACCGCGCGAAAAACGGTGGCCATTGCTCGTCCAGGTTGATTAACAGGTCGTAATGGGAAATGTCATCGGCTTTGTCCGTGAGCAAGATGGGCGTTTCGGCCACACTGGGGTGGCCACTGACCACATGGGGCAGAAAATCCTCTTCCGAGAAGGTCCACAGCAGCTTATCGAGGTTTTCAAGTACCTCGGCCCGAGTGCTGTAGCACACAATTTTCAACCCGCTGCTGTACGCCTTGCGAATCAATCGGCAGGTGTACAGCAGGTGGTTTTCAACATTCAAGTGAAAGTCTATTCGCGTCAAGATCGCTTCCTTACACCTTGGCGCGCTTCATCACAAACTCCGCCAGCAGTGGCACTGGGCGGCCACTGGCACCCTTTGCCTTGCCTGAATGCCAGGCTGTGCCCGCAATGTCAAGGTGGGCCCAGCTGTAGGCCTTGGTGTACTTTTGCAAGAAGCACGCGGCGGTTACACTGCCTGCGGGTGGGCCACCAATGTTGGCCATGTCGGCAAAGTTGCTTTTAAGCTGTTCATGGTATTCCTCGTCCAGTGGCATGCGCCAGGCCGTGTCCAGTGCGGTTTGGCCTGCTTTGAACAACTCATCGGCCAGGTCGTCATCGGGGCTGAACAGGCCACTGTTGACATGGCCAAGCGCCACCACACACGCGCCGGTGAGCGTAGCTACATCAACCACTGCTGCTGGGTTGAAACGCTCAACATAGGTGAGGGCATCACACAAAATAAGGCGGCCCTCTGCATCTGTATTCAGAATTTCAATGGTTTGCCCGCTCATGGACACAACCACATCACCGGGCTTGCTGGCATTGCCGGCTGGCATGTTCTCGGCGGTCGGCACAACTACAATCAGGTTCAAGGGCAGCTTCATTTCAGCCGCCGCTTTCATGGTGCCCAGTACGCTGGCTGCACCGCACATGTCGTACTTCATTTCATCCATGTTGGCGCCAGGTTTCAGGGAAATACCGCCCGTGTCGAAGGTGATGCCTTTGCCAACCAGCACCACAGGTGCTTCTTTGGGGTTTTTGGCGCCGTTGTACTTCAGCACAATCAGTTTGGGGGGTTCGCTTGAAGCCTTGCCTACAGACAGCAAGCTGAACATTTTTAAGGCTTCCATTTTTTTGTGGTCAAGCACCTCAACGCCCAGCTTGTATTGTTTGGCCAAGGCCTTGGCGGTTTCAGCTAGGTAATTTGGGGTGCAAATATTGCCGGGCAAATTGCCGAGGTCTTTGGCCAGTTGCATGCCATTACCAATTGCCTGGCCAATGGCTGCGCCTTTTGCCACTGCGTCTTGATTTGATTTGGTGCAAGCCAGTTCGAAAGCGGGAGGGGCGACCGCATCTTCATCTTGCTTCTTGCAGGCGGAAAAACTGTAAAAGCTCTCGGTGATGGTGCGTGCGCACAGGGCGGCAATTTCCTTGTCGCTGCTTTTCTTGGGTACTTCCTGGTTTACGGCGAAAAATACCTTGGCAGGCTTCAGGCTTTTTAGCGCCCCGCAGGCCGCACTGGTGGCTTTTCGCAGGGTTTTGGTGTTCAGTTTTTCGGCTTCATCCAACCCAACTAGTACATACACTGGCGCGCCAGTCTTCCCGGTGTTGAATATCACGCGGCTAGTGCCTGAATTACCCAGTTTTTTGTCGGTTTTGCAGGCATTGGCCACAAGTCCTTCTGTGTCCACATCAGCCCGCTTGGCGGCCGCAGTCAGTTCGCCGCCCTTGTATACACCAACCACAGCCACATCGCAGCCCTTGCCTGGCACTGGCCCACCTGAATTGACTTTGGCAACTGCGCCCGTTCCAGCCTTGAAACTGAACATGGGTGGGGGCGTTGGTGCTGCTTTCTTGGTGGCACGGGGGGTACTGGTTTTTTTGGCTTTGGGTGTTGCTGGTGTGGCTGTCATGTTGTTCCTTCTTGCGATTAATGCTCGACCATTTAAAACGAATGCATGCGACAATCTACCATTATTAACAAGCTGGGTTGGCGAGTCAAAGCACAGCCCATCTGCATGCATGCTGTTTCGATCCACTTTTCGAAAAGACTTCGCGCAAACCGCAGGCGCTACCTTCGTGGCCCTGTTCACAATTATCGTGACGACTGTTCTGGTTCGCACCCTGGGCCAGGCGGCAGGCGGCAAGGTTGATAACGCCGAAGTCTTTACCCTTATTTTGTTGGGCGGGCTTCAATATTTGCCGGCCGCTTTGGTCATCACCGTGTTTATTGCGGTGATGGGAGTGGTGTCTCGCGCTTTCAAGGAACAGGAAATGACCGCCTGGTTTGCCTCGGGTGTGTCGCTGTTCTCATTGGTGCGACCTGTGTTGCGTTTTGCAATACCACTGACCATGCTGGCCATGGTGTGTTCGGTGTGGCTTACACCTTGGGCAAAGGCCGAGCTTGATTCAGCGAAGGACCGTTTTGCCAAACGTAGCGATGTGAGCAAGGTCAGTGCCGGGCAGTTTCGGGAGTCGGGCGAGGGCAACCGGGTGTTTTTTGTCGAGCGGCAATCGGAAGTAACCAAGCAAGTTGAAAATGTATTTGTGGTGGATGCCAAGGGCGAAACGCGAACAGTGGTTTCGGCTGCGCGTGGTAGCGTGGAAGTGGATGCGAATGGCCAGCCTTACTTGGTGCTCAATGGTGGGCGCCGTGCAACACTGGATGGTAGCGGCGAGCGTTTTACCACCACCGAGTTTGAAACCTATGGTCTGGCGATTGACAACACACTGGGCGCAGCGCCCAGTTTTCAGTTGCAACACCGCCGAGTTGATTTGCTGATCGCTGATTTTTCACCCGCTGCGCAGGGTGAATTGTTGGGGCGTGTCAGCCTGCCCATGTCTGCTCTGGTGTTGGGCCTTCTGGCTATTCCGCTGGCCTTTGTAAACCCGCGCGGTGGCAATTCATTAAACCAGCTTTTTGCACTGCTTATTTACCTCACTTACAGCAACATAGTGTCTGTCACTCAAAGCATGGTCACCAAGGAAACCCTTGATTTCTGGGTTGCCCTGGTGTTGCCGCATGCCAGTGTTCTGCTGATATTTTATTTGCTGATGGCCAAGCGCAACCGCCCTGCGGGTGCTCCCTTGTTTCGCTGGCGAAAACCCGCACGCGCGCTCGACCTGCGAGACGTGGTGGCTGCTCAGGAGATCAGGAAATGAAAATATCATCCTCGGTTTCAAAGCCGTTCACGGTTCCTCGTTCCCTTCTGGCCTATTTTCGTGGCGAGCTTTATAAAGCAATTACGTTTGTAATGATCGCTTTTGTGGGTTTATTTGCGTTTTTTGATTTGATTGCCGAAGTTGATCGCCTCAGTTTGCCGGGTACCAGTTGGTTTTATTATTTCGTTGCAGTGATGTTGGGTTTGCCCGCACGCGTGTATGAAATAGCACCGATTGCTGCGCTTATTGGTTCTATTTACGCCTTGGTGCAACTGGCCGCCAGCAGTGAGCTGACAGCCATGCGCGCTGCGGGCTTGAGCACCACCAGTATGCTGAAGATGTTGGTGCGTATTGCAGCGGGGGTGGTGCTAATCACTGTGCTGTTTGGCGAGGCGGTGGCGCCTTTGGCTGAAAGGGCGGCAGTGCCCATGCGGGCCAAGGCCTTGGGTTACGAAGTAGACCGCGATTTTCGCAGTGGTTACTGGATGCGCGACACCTTTAGTGCACCTGGTGTTGAGTCGCGGGTGCGTTTTGTGAATTTTGATTCATTCAACAAAGATGGCGAACTGCTCAAGCTTGAATACTATGAGCTTGACCCGGATTCCAGAATTCGTGCTTGGGTTCGAGCTGAAAGTGCGATGTTTGACCCAAGCACTGGCGACTGGCAGTTGCGCAATGTTAAGCAGCAGCGTTATTTTGATGAGGTTGTGAGTAATCCAGATGCAGCGCGGGCGGGCTTAACTATTCAGGCCAGTCAATTCGAGACGCTTGACACCATGCGCTGGACCTCAAATTTGTCGCCCGAATTATTGACTGGTTTGTTTGTTCGCCCCGACCGGATGAGTGCCTGGCAGTTGTACAACTATTCAAAATTTTTGAGCAATAACCTGCAAGCTACAGGCAACATCGATTTGGCTTTTGCCAAAAAAATAATGTACCCGTTTGCCATTCTCATCATGATGATGATCTCGCTGCCTTTTGCTTACTTGCATTTCCGGTCGGGCAGTGTCAGCGTCAAGGTGTTTGCCGGCGTCATGATTGGAGTGGGTTTTCACCTGGTTAATAACCTGTTTTCGCACCTCAGTATGGTGGCCAGTTTTCCGCCTTTTGTAAGCGCAGCCCTGCCAAGCTTACTGGGTTTTGTGGTGGGCATGGGGGCTTTGTGGTGGGTGTCTCAGCCAGCGCCCTGGCGCACATTGAATGTATTGAGGAATCGATGAGTAGCATGCAAAAAAAAGCCGTGGTTTTGTTTGGACATGGTGCACGCGACCCGCAATGGGCCGAGCCCATGAAGCGTTTGCAAAGCATTTTGATTGAACAGTTGCCCAACGTTCAGGTGGAACTTGCTTTTCTGGAATTGATGGAACCCAGCTTGCCAAGCGTTGTAGACTGTATGGCCTTGGGTGGCGTTGAACATGTTCAGGTGGTGCCAATTTTCTTTGGCAGGGGTGGGCACTTGAAGAATGACTTTCCGGTTATCATGGCCGAGATGAGACAGAAACACCCCAAGGTAAATATTGAGGCCACAGCTGCGGTTGGGCAGTGGGATGCAGTATGGCAAGCGATTGCCACTGAAATTGTTCGGCAGGTTTAATCAATAAACTGGAGAATGACCATGAAAAAATTGTTGCTGTTGGCTGCACTGTGTTTTTCCATTCCCGCGTATGCTCAATCCACTGAAGCGGCCTGCCAGGCCAAAGCGGTGAGCAAAGACGGCAAGCCTTTGGCGGGTGCTGCAAAAAATTCTTTCATGAAAAAATGCCTTGCTGACAACAAGGCCAGTTGTGAAGAACGGGCCGTGGGCAAGGACGGTAAAAAATTGGCGGGTGCCGCCAAAACATCGTTCATGAAAAAGTGTGAGGCTTCCGCAAATTAAAGAAAGCCTCGCTGGCCGGGTCTTATTTTCGCGAGAAAATAATTCCCTGGTTTTTTACGGATGACAGGTCGCGAAGCATCAATTGGGCTTGCACGTCTTTTTGCCAGTCCAGGCGACCATTGCTCACCTTTTTCATCCAGTCTGACAGCGTAATTGATTGGTTACCGCCAGGTTTGAGGTTGGTGGCCATCCAATTGCTTGTCACATGGTTCATCGCTTTTATATTTTTGATGGTGTTGTCTTTTTCAAAGTCTGCGGTAAATGACAGCGCGTTGAAGCTTAATTTGCCGTTACCGGTTGGGCGTAATAAATTACCTTGCCTCTCGACTTTCCCCGAATATTCAACACCTGACAGAAACTTGGCATTCACCATTCGATACTGTTTGTTCACAACAAGCCAGTTTGCACTTGTGCCCATAGAGTCCCGATATATTTCCTGATAATTGCTGAGCTTGTCGAAATTCTCAGGGCGTATTACAAAAAAATCATTGCCTTTGTCGCTCGGGTTGTAGACCAGATCAAGGTGCTTGGCCTGTTCGTTCATTGTGTAGCCTACACCTGCCATGTAACGTGTGGCGTTTGGGCTGTCGTAGCTTATTTCCGGGCTTCTAGTGGTTTTAGTCAGCATCATGCTTTCGCCACAAAAATACATCCGATCTACTCTTGCCCTAGGTTGATGGGAGTTTTTCTCCACCAGGAATTCGCGAACAAAACCGTGTGGGGTGAGCACCTGGTATTCAGAGAGGGGTATGCACACCGGATTTAATTCCTGTCTGTCCAGCCTGACAGGTTGGTAATCCAGCATGGTTGTCGGTCTTACGTAAAATGAACCAGTCCAGGTTGAGTAGTAGTCCTTATTGGCCTCCGGAGATTCACGCAGTATTCCGATCGCCCTGCCCATCGAAGTAAGATATCCCGAAAATGACAAACCCTTATGAGTGAAGTTGTTTACAAACCCTTCAAAACCCGGGATTGGCCAAGTGTCTGGATCGTGCCAGATGTGGTTTGAAAATGTGTATTCACCACTCAAACGCCCAAGAAGGTCTGCCATGACTGGCAACAATGAACGTGGAATATTGGATGAACTGTTGCCTTGTTTGAATGTAATCGCTGGTGTCTTTGATTTGTCCAGGTACAGACTGCCCTCCGGTAACAATTGCCCAGCCTTGAATTCGCCTGCCCACTTGAATTTGAGAACGCCTGATGTTTTTATTTCGCCCAATCCTTGCAGGGTTTGTTGCTCTTCATCCCAAGGGGTTGTGCTTTCAAAGTTCAAGACGCCAAATGGCGCAGAAACAAGCTGATCAATGGATTCCACTTGGTCCATCACTGGCTCAACTCCCCACACATTCTGGAATTGAATTCGTTTGGGTATGGTATCGTCTACTCGACGATACCGGGTGTTCATTTCCGTGCGGTAAGTGTCCGTTGTTACTGTGACGAAGCATCGGGTGGGTAAGTTGTTTTCGATTTCATGCTCAATTTTTGCCAAACTGTTCATTAATTGATCAACAATCACGCCCTGTTTTAATACCAAAAGCGCGTCGGCTAGTGTTTTGGTTTTTAAAAGTTGTTTGCTATTGAAGTGGCCCTTGGCTGCCCACGACTTTTCAGCATAATCAATACCCGGAAAACGGCTTTGGCAAATTAACCGCCCGGTGTTTAATAAACCCGATATTTCAGGCGCTTCGCTTTGTACGCTCACGTGGGTTAATACGCCATCGAAAATAAATTTGCCGGAGGGATGGCTTTCACCAGAGAAAAGAGAACCATCATGCCATTCCATGTAGAAAGACTGCGAATTGGTAAATGGTTCAGTGTTCAATTTGGCGCGGGCGTGTTCGGTTACCCAGAATTTGTTCGTTTCAAGATTGGCAGTTATGGATTCCTGCGAAAATGACACAGTCAATGTCATGTCGGGTAGTGCAAGATCTAATCCATCGCTTTTAACGGTCAGGAAATTGCGCAGCACAGGCGGGGTTTTTTGCTCTTGCAGTGTGTGTGCGTAAACCATCAAATCCTGATAGAAATTCTGGAAAAGTTGCTCGGTTCGTACACCATTGTTTTTGGCAAATGTAACCACGTTGCACTTTCCCGCGAAGGCGCCCAATACGGCGGAGTGCAGGGTTAAAATTTCCATTAATCCAAGAACAGGATTGCGCGAATGTTCAAGGTTGATCGCACTTTGGGTAGCGATGTTTGAGCGGTTTGTTTCCAAAGCCTCTGTCAGTGTGTGCCAGTCGCTTCGTGAAATTCGCAGGGTACTTAACTGAGGCAAAACTGGTTCAAGCCCTTTAGTGCCTTTTGTTTTGATGATTTTCAGCAAACTTTGAATCACTGGCGGCATTAATTTTTCGGGTGGTGCGTTTCGGGCGCTATCCGGTATTCTGTCCATCCAGAATTGCAGGGTAGCCACTTCATCGCCGTGTAACCAACCCAGCATGTGAGCAGCCTTGCCGCTTACAGAGGGGTCAGCAGTGGTGCTTGTGTGGGTTAACAGCTCTGTGAACACCGTCAGCAATTCATGTTTTGGTATGTCTTTAACCAGGCTCCAGTTGTCCAGCATGTTGAAGATCGATTCGCCGGAAACCACGTGTGCACCCAAGGCCTTTTGAATCAGGGGCTTTAATGGTTCATCGAATTCTTCCTGACTCATCAAAAAGTTTTTGACAGAGTTTTTGAAATCAATCCCGATTTGGCAGGCTTTTGTCAATTGATCCAAAACAGATACCTGGGTTTCAGGTGCATTCAAGGCCGACGTGACTTCATCCAGGGTTTGCTGTGTGGTCCAGCCCAACAAGTCGCTTTTCAGGCTTTCGTACTTGGGTGTTGCAGCTGCCTGAAGAACGGGAGCCCACAACTGTTTACGTTCCTGCGTACTTAAGGTGCTGCTTGGGTATTCATCCATCAACACGCGCAGGTAAATATTGCCAATCGTTTCAGGGCTGGCTTGTTCGAAGAACTGAAGGGTAATTCGTGGTTGAAGCAGGCGTGCATTGGACGATTTGCTCAAGCGATAACTTAGCCGGCTAAGTCCTTCATCAATGTCGGGGTTGAACCAAAGAAGTTGATTCTTGGCCAACCAGTCTACAAGGCTTGGGTGCCACGAGCCTACGCTGTGTGTTTTGCTCTGCGCCCAATCAAATTGCAATACCCGCGAGGCCTGTATCGTGTCGTATGCAATGCCCCGGTAATTGGTCAGATTGATATCGAGCGTGGTGGCGTTTTGAGCTGGGTAGCCAATGCTGATGATTAGCCGTGCCCAGGAATCTTTTAGATCGTGCCGTACTTTTGAAAACCAGGTTTTCTCTTGAATTGCCTGCTTGCCTTTGGCTGAAAGGTTGCTTCGCTGATTCAGGAATTCAAGCAGGGGCTTGGTGAATTGATTTTTATCAATTGCGCTATTGACTGGCAGTTGCAAGTCGATGTCCGCAAGTGTTTTATTGCTTCTCCATTGGTTTGTAGCGGATCCCTTCAGAATGGCTTTTTGTATATTCAGGTGTTTCAGAATGTCCAGCAGTGAGAACCGGGCGGTTTGATTGGACTGCCTTCCACAAATGGTCAATGGACGATTCAGGAAGGTTGAAAAATTTTTGAATGAGGTTTCAGACCGATAGGGAGAATCTAAATAGTCGGCTTGTTGCCCTTTGGTGGCAATCCGGGAGGTAACGGGCATTTTGAACTCGATGGGCTGGATAGATGACAGTGTGGCGCTACGTGGCTTTGTGGCGCTTTGTTAGTATGGTTTACACACTGAGTAGTAACCCAGCCATTTAAGTTCAGGCTGCGTTAACGGTTTGATTCAAATTGGTTTGATGCAAACGAATACTATCGGCTGAACCAGCTTGCAATTCGGCACAGGCTTTGCCAAGAGCATTGCCGATCAGAATAAGGCAGGGGCCATCTGAAAGTTGTTCTGCTGAAAACGAGGGCAGTTTGCCCAGGTTCAGCGGTGTGAATTTCTCGGCGGGCAGTGAAACGCTTTCGCAGAGAATGACCGGGGTAAGTGCATCGCGGCCTTTTTCGAGCAAGGCCGCTGCCCAAGGTCCCGCCTGGCGCAAACCCATGTACACGGCCACGGTGTCGTTTTCGGTGCCGGTGAACAATTCGGTACTTGGTACTTCAGTGGCACCCACGGAAGGGGTTGTTAAGGTAAGGCTACGGGCAACACCGCGCAAGGTAAGTGAGGCTTGCAGGCTGCTGGCTGCTGCCAGTGCAGCGGTAACGCCAGGAACTACTTCAACAGCATGGCCAGCAGCTTTTAATGCAGAAATTTCTTCATCTGCGCGACCAAATACCATCGGGTCACCGCCTTTCAGTCGAACCACCAGTTTGTATTTTTCTGCAGCTTCAACAAGTTGTTTGTTGATGAAAACTTGCGCAGTGGATTTCTTGCCGCAGCGTTTGCCCACTGCAACAAGTTTGGCATCTGGGTGGGCTTGAGAAAGAAGAGAGGGACTGACCAGCGCGTCGTAAAACACGCAGTCTGCCTGCATTAACAGCTTCAGGCCGCGAACGGTGATTAAATCCTCCGCTCCAGGTCCTGCACCAATCAATACAACGCGTCCCATCTCAAAAGTCCTTATTCAAGAACAAGCAACCAACAACCGGGTGAATGGTCGTTGCTTAGTTCTTTGCAACGATCATGCCAGCCGCAACAGTTTGGTTGGTTGCGCTGTCAATCAGGATAAAACTACCCGTTGCACGGCATTCTGAGTACAAATCTGCCACGATGGGCTGAGCCAGCACCAATTCAATCTGTGCGATGTCATTCATTTGCACCGTTTTGGTGCTTTCGCCATGCAGCAGGGTGTGAATGTCGAGCACCAAATTCACTGATTTGATCTTCGCTTGGGTTTGGCGAGTGGTTTGCTTGATCCAGTATTTGCGTGCCGGGTTCAAGGGTTCATTGTCCAGCCAGCAAATGTCGGCAGTCAATGTTTTCACCGGGGCATGGCTCACTGTGTCGCCACTGTTCACGATTTGGTCGCCACGAGATACGTCAACATCGCGGTCCAACACCAGGGTTACACACTGGCCCAAGTGGGCTTCAGGCAAGTCGTCGTTCAAAAACACAATTCGCTGCACTACAGCGCTTTGGCCTGAAGGATGTACCACCACGGTGTCGCCCACCTTCACGCTGCCGCCTTCAACACGGCCCATGTAGCCGCGGAAATCATCGGCTTTGTGGCCATCGTGGCGAGCCACCAATTGAACCGGGAAACGGAAACCTACTTTGTGAGCTGCTTCAGCACGGTCTGCGCGGCTGGGAATGTTTTCCAGAATGGGCAGCAAGGGTTGACCAGTGTACCAGGGGGTTTTGCTGCTTGCGGTAACCACATTGTCGCCGGTCAGTGCTGATATAGGCAGTACCAATGCTTCTTGAACACCCACAGTGGTTGCCAGTTCACGCACAGCTTTTTCCGTGGCGATGAATTTGTTCTGGTCGAAATCAACCAGGTCCATTTTGTTCACGGCAAACAAAATGGCGGGGATGCCCAACTTGCCGGCAATTGCGCTGTGGCGTTTGGTTTGGGCCAGCAGGCTGGCTTTCAAGCCATCAGGGCTTTCTTCAAACGCAACGCGGGTAATGTCGACCAGCACAATAGCAACGTCGGCAGTAGACGCACCAGTCACCATGTTGCGGGTGTATTGTTCGTGGCCCGGTGTGTCGGCCACAATAAACTTGCGTGCAGGTGTTGCGAAGTAGCGGTAGGCCACATCGATGGTAATGCCCTGTTCACGTTCTGCTTCAAGGCCGTCGGTTAACAGGGAAAAGTCGATGGTGTCGCCAGCTGTGCGCTTGTTTTTCGCCTTAGAAATAGCGGCCAGCTGGTCGGCAAAAATACCTTTGCTGTCAAACAGCAGGCGGCCGATCAGGGTAGATTTTCCGTCGTCAACAGAACCAGCGGTGATGAAGCGCAGCACGCCATTTTCCTGGGTGCTCAGTTTCAAGGCTTCGTTAATTGCATTCATGGTATTCATCTCGATTTAGAAATAGCCTTCTTTCTTGCGGCGCTCCATGGAGGCCTCGGAAGTTTGATCGTCCATGCGGGTTGCACCGCGCTCAGTAATGTCGGTCACTGCTGTTTCGGTGATAATTTCCGCAGGTGTAGCCGCTGTGCTTGCCACTGGGCAGGTGCAGGTAATGTCGCCCACGGTGCGGAAGCGCACTGTGCGTGTGGTGACAGTTTCGCCCGCCTTGGGTTGGGTCATCTCGGTAACCGGTACCAGCAGGCCATTGCGTTCGATGATTTCACGCTCGTGGGCGTAGTAAATGCTCGGCAATTCAAGCTTTTCGCGTTCAATGTATTGCCACACATCCAGTTCGGTCCAGTTGGAAATGGGGAACACGCGCATGTGTTCACCGGGGTGCACGCGGGTGTTGTACAGGTCCCAAAGTTCGGGGCGCTGGTTTTTAGGGTCCCACTGGCCAAAGCCATCGCGGAAAGAAAAAATACGTTCTTTGGCACGCGCTTTTTCTTCGTCGCGGCGTGCACCACCCATGAGTGCATCGAAGCCAAATTCTTCCTGTGTTTCAAGCAAGGTAACGCTTTGGAATGCGTTGCGTGAAGCATCCGGGTGGGGCAGGCGAATGGTGCCTTTTTTGATCGAGCCTTCCAGCGAGCGCACAATCAGTTCTTCACCCAGTTGCTTTGCTTTCCAGTCGCGAAACTCAATCACTTCCGGAAAGTTGTGTTCGGTGTCAATGTGCACCAAGGGAAATGGAAATTTGCCAGGGCGAAACGCTTTTTCTGCAAGGCGCAGCATGACGATGGAATCCTTGCCGCCCGAGAACAGCATGGCGGGGCGTGCGCATTCCGCGGCCACTTCGCGCATGATGTAGATGGCCTCTGCTTCAAGCCAGTCCAGGTGGGACATGGTGTGTGTTTGCGTACTCACTTGCGTGCTCATGATTGTTCTCGATTTCGATTATTCAGTGTATTTCGTTAATTTGGTGTTGCTTACTTTTTCAGGTTGGCGTTGTGCAAACCGCATTCCTTGCTGGTGGGGTCTTCCCACCACCAGCGGCCTGCGCGAATGTCTTCACCAATGGTAATTGCGCGTGTACAGGGTTCGCAGCCAATTGAAGGAAACCCTTCAAAGTGCAGTTTGTTCACGGGTACATCAAACTGGCGTACGTAGGTCCATACATCGGCCTCGCTCCAGTCAGCCAGCGGGTTGAATTTTTCAATGCCACGGTCGGCATCGAATTCCCGAACAGGCAGTGTAGCGCGTGTGGCCGCTTGTGCCTGACGCTGGCCTGTAACCCATGCTTTTGCACCTTGCAGTGCACGTGCCAAGGGCTCTACTTTGCGAATCCCGCAGCATTCTTTGCGCAGTGCGGTGTTTTCATAAAATGCATCGCGGCCTTTGCTGTTCACGTAGTTTTCAACCGCTTGTGCCTGGGGTTCAAACCACTGCACCGTGTGGCCGTATTTGGCTTGAAGGGCTGGGGCTACATCCAGGGTTTGCTGGTGCAGTCGGCCTGTGTTCAGGCTGAATATGCGAATATTCAATTTCAGGCGTGCAATTACATCGAACAGCACATTGTCTTCTGCCGCTAGGCTGCTGGCCAAGGCAATGGAATCAAACTCGGTAGCGGCTTGGGTCAACAGCGTTTCCAGCGCCTGCACTTTACTTGCAATGTCGGTAGCTGGCTGGTGCGGGCCACGAAACACAGCAATCGCTTGTTCTTGCACCGCGTGGTTTTCAGGTGCGGCGTCAACGCTGTGAAAGCGCGACTGTGCTGAGGTATTTGCTGTACTCATATTTAGGCTCCCGCTGCTGCGGCCCTGCGATTGAATACAGGCAGCGAACCATCGGCACTGGTTTGATAAGGAATGGTGAAGTCGGAAAACGCGTTCAAGGCATCTTCCAGCGATTTACCTTCCTTGATGTCGAACTGGGTGAAACCGCAACGTGCCAGGTAGAAAAACTGGTCGCGCCAAATGTCGCCGAACGCACGAATGTCGCCTTTGAAACCATAGCGTGTGCGCAGCAGGTAAGCACCTGAATAGCCTTGACCATACTTGAACACAGGGAAGTGAAAAGCAATCAACTTCAACACATTCACGTCGCCCTGCAATTGCTCAGGATTGTCTTCGGGGTTCAGGTAAACACCCAAATTGCCCGCTTGTGCGCGCGCTGAAAGTTCAGCCTTGTTGGCTTCCCAGGCTGACAAATGCACCAGCACTTTGCCCTCGGCTGGAATGGTTGCTGGTGCTTCGGGTGTACCTGCATCGATGATCAGGAATTCGTCTGAAACAATTGATGCCTCGCCGTTCAGTGGCTTTACGATGATGCTGGCCATGTTATGCAGCCTCCTTGTTGGCGTACACGTGGTCTTTGAAAGGCTCTGCGCCAATGCGGTCGAGGGTGTCGATGAACAGTTCATCTTCATGGCGCTCGCGCACATACACTTCCAGCAGTTTCACAACCACGCCGGGTACGTCTTCTGCATAGAAAGATTTGCCAATCACCTTGCCGATGGATGCATCGTTGCCTTGCCGGCCGCCCAGCGTAACCTGGTACCACTCTTCACCGTTTTTATCGACACCCAAAATACCAATGTTGCCAATGTGGTGGTGGCCGCATGAATTGATACAACCAGAAATGTTCAGGCTAAGGTCGCCAAGGTCAAACTGGTAATCCAGGTTGTCCAAGGCTTCTTGAATGCCCAAAGCAATTGGAATGGATTTGGCGTTGGCCAGTGAACAGAAGTCACCACCGGGGCAGGCAATCATGTCGCTAACCAAACCAATGTTTGGCATGGCCAAATTGTGTTCTTTCAGGGTGCTCCACAGTTCGAACAAGTCTTGTTCCGCTACGTCAGACAGCACAAAGTTTTGTTCGTGTGTTACGCGTAACTCACCAAACGAATATTGTTCAGCCAAGTTGGCGATCAGGTGCATTTCGTCAGTGGTAGCGTCGCCAGGGGCAATACCCGGGCGCTTCAGCGAAATGCTGATGGCCACATAACCAGGCTGGCGGTGTTCGCGTGCGTTGCGGGTAAGCCAGCGGTCAAAGCCAACATGCTTGGCGCGCAGGCCACGGTTTTGTTCGGCAATTGTAGCCACTTGTTCCGCACTGAAGTGTTCGTAAGCTGGCGCAGTGAAAAACGCTGCTACACGGTCGAATTCTTTCTGGGGAATCACAGACACGCCACCCTTGATGTGCTGCCATTCTTCTTCCACTTGCTGTGCGAATTCTTCTGCACCGATTGCGCGTACCAGAATTTTGATGCGTGCTTTGTACAGGTTATCGCGGCGACCATAGCGGTTGTACACGCGCATGACGGCTTCAATGTATGTGAGCAGTTCTTGCCAGGGCAGGTTGCTCTTGATGACAGAACCAATGACGGGTGTGCGCCCCAAACCACCACCAGCCAACACTTGTGCAACCACTTCGCCTGCTTCGTTGCGGCTTAGGTTCACGCCGATGTCGTGCACTTGCACGGCAGCGCGGTCTTCGGCGGCCCCATTGACTGCAATTTTAAATTTGCGTGGCAGGTGGGCAAACTCTGGGTGGAAGGTGCTCCACTGGCGAATCAGTTCGCAAAATGGGCGTGGGTCCACGTATTCATCTTTTGCAATGCCAGCGAAAGGGTCGCTGGTGGTGTTGCGAATACAGTTACCGCTGGTTTGAATGGCGTGCATTTCAACTTCAGCCAGTTCAGCGAGAATGGCTGGTACGTTTTCCAGTGCGGGCCAGTTGTATTGAATGTTCTGGCGCGTGGTGAAGTGCGCGTAATTGCGGTCATATTTGGCTGCGATGTCTGCAAGCTTGTGCAGCTGTTTCGCACCCAACAAACCGTAAGGAATGGCAACCCGCAACATGGGCGCATGGCGCTGAATGTAAAGGCCGTTTTGCAGGCGCAGCGGGCGGAATTCTTCGTCGGTCAGTTCGCCCTTCAGGAAGCGCTCGGTTTGGTTGCGAAACTGGGCCACGCGTTCGCGAACAAGGGCGTGGTCATAGTCGTCGTATTTGTACATTTACATCACCAATTTTGCGGCCACGGCGGTGAGGGTCGTGGCCAATACCCCGCGCAAGAACCTTTCAGGCACTGCGCGACTTAAATAACTGCCCACTGTGATGCCGGGAATGGACCCCAACAACAGTGCGCCCAACAAACCAAAATCAACTGTGCCCAAGCTAAAGTGCCCGAAAGCCGCGACCGTGGTAAGGGGCACAGCATACGCGATATCGGTACCTGCAATTTCAGAGGCTTTCAAATGTGGGTACAGCATGAACAAGGCCATAACACCAACCGCGCCGGCTCCAATCGACGACACGGTTACCAAAGTGCCGATTACTGCAAATGCAATTACCGTGGCCACGCTGCGTGTGGTGTCGTGAAGCTGCGCGCTGGGTGTGCGCTGGATCCATCCAACAATCTTGGTTTTAAAGATGAGTGCGAATACGGTCAGCATGACGCAAAACGAAATCGACCAGCGAATGAACACGTCAATCGGGCTTCCTTTGCCTGCATTTTGAATGTCCAATCCGTGAAGAATTGCAATTGTGATCAACGATGCGGGAACACTGCCCAAGCAGGCCAGCGCAACTATTTTCCATTTCACGGTATTGCGCAAGCGGTGCACCACGGTTCCGGCACCTTTGGTAATTGCCGCAAATGCCAGGTCGGTACCTACGGCAGTGGTTGCAGGTACACCGAACAACACTGTGAGCAGGGGGGTCATCAGAGAGCCGCCCCCCACACCGGTCAGGCCGACCAGAAGGCCGACCGCCAGGCCAGAGGCTACGTAGACTAGATCAATGTGAAAAGGCACGTGAAAGCTCGATGAAAATGGTTTTTCGGGACTTGAAGTGTAAGCGCTAGCCTTTATAATTCAAACGATAGTATTTCCATTTATATATTCCACCGTGGAATAAAGGGTTTTTATGAATTTGCACCAGCTCCGATTCGTTCGGGAGGCGGTTCGCCATGATTACAGTTTGACCGATGCGGCCAAGGCGCTGTTTACATCTCAGCCAGGGGTGTCCAAGGCGATCATCGAATTTGAAGAAGAGCTGGGGTTTCAAATTTTCAAGCGCCATGGCAAGCGTATTAAGGGTTTAACGCCGCCCGGTGAATTGGTGTACCAGGCCTGTGAAAGGGTTTTGGCTGAGCTGGAAAACATCAAAAGGGTGGGCGAGGAATTTGCTGCACGTGAAAGTGGACAACTGACCGTGGCTGTAACCCACACGCAGGCGCGCTACGTTTTGCCGCAAGCTGTGGCTGCTTTTCGAAAAAAATTCCCGAAGGTGAGGCTGATTTTGTTGCAGGGCACGCCAGAGCAATTGGCCCAGTGGGTGCGTAAAGACCAGGCCGATTTGGCTGTGGCTACCGAGGCCCTGGCCGATGAGCCTGATTTGGTAACCTTTCCCTGCTACGACTGGGGGCATATTGCGGTGGCGCCCACTGGTTCACCGCTCTTAACCCCGTTTGCAAAAGGTGGGCGACAAATTACCTTGGCCGATTTTGAGCAGATGCCTGTGATTACCTATGAAACACACTTTGCAGGCCGCAAAAAAATTGATGCCGCTTTTGCAAAGGCCGGGGTCACCATCGATTTGGTGCTTGAAGCCATTGATGCGGATGTGATTAAAACTTATGTGGGTTTGGGTCTTGGTGTTGGCATAATTTCGGAAGTTGCTTTTGATGCTTTGAAGGACAAAGGTTTGATGGCTGTACCAGTGGATCACTTGTTTGGCCGCAACACAACCCGCATTGCCTTGCGGCAGGGCGTGTTTATGCGTACGTTGATGTACGAATTTATTGCGGTGTTTGCACCGATGTTGACGCCGAAGCTGATTGACCGCGTGTTGGGTGGTGGGCAGGCTTACGACATTTGACGCGGTGGTTGTTGCTTGATTGGATCGGGGCCAGCATGGCTTTTGTGGCTGTTGCTTGATTTGATCAGGTGCGCAGTGCCTGTTGCGACGGAAAATCTGTTGTCCCCAAGCTGAGCCTCGCCATGCCTGAAACCGCCCCTCGAAAAAAGCGGTCGGGGCGGCTTCTGCCCCAAAGGGCACCGGCCCGGCTTGGCACGCTTGGGCAGATTTTCCTGACTGTCGCAACAAGCACATGCACACCCGATCAAATCCGCACAGCCAGCAGCCACGCAGCTACATAGCTCGCTTGTGAAATTGCGGCCGAGTATCAAGTTCGCATGTGTTTGCGAACCACCTCAAAAATTCTCGATGTGTCCTGGCTTTTCGGCCCTTCGGCCACAAGTTCATCCAGCAGTTCTGCTGTTTTAAACAACAGCGGCAAATGCAGGCCCTGTTTTAAGGCTGCATCGGCTACCATGCGAACGTCTTTCGCATGCAGGTGTGCTTCAATTGAAACTGGGTCGGTGAAGCCTTTCACCATGTGGGGTCCGGCCCAATCCAGCACTCGGCTTGCCGGCAAGCCTGCTTGCAACAGTTCAAGCACCACGCTCAACTCGGCGCCTTGCTCCAGTGCGTAATTCATGGCTTCGGCAATGCCCACCAATTGAATGCACAGTGCCATCTGGTTGGCTGCTTTGATGGCTTGCCCGGCGCCGGAAGGCCCAACATGTCGAATTGTTTTTCCCAAGTGTTTTAGCATGGGTTCAATGTGTTGAAAGGCTGCCAAGTCGCCACCTGCCATCATGCTCAATGTTGCAGCACGGGCACCCGCCGCGCCACCTGATACGGGGCAGTCAATGTAATCAATGTCCCTTGACTTCAATTGCCGCGCTATTTCAGCCACTGCCGCAGCATCAATGGTGCTGAAATCGACGATGATTGAACCGGGCTGCGCATGTTGTGCAATGCCGCCGTCGCGAAACAACAGCGATTGTACATCGGCTGTGTTGGTCACATTCAGTGCAATCAGGCGGGTGGCTGTGCACAAGGCCTCAATATTGTGTTGTGGCTTTATAGGCAGGTGCGCAAGCGCTTCAAAAGTGGATGAATTTCGCGCCCACGCCAGCACTGTGTAGCCGGCGTTGCACAGGTGGGCCGCCATGGCGGAACCCATATTGCCCAGGCCGATGAAGCCGATGGTGTTGTTGCTTGAGTTGGTTGTTGGGAATGTAAAGTTCATTCCCTCATTATAGTCAGCTTCAGTGGGGCTGCCTGCTCGGGTTTTCAGCAATGTGCAGGTCGTTTAACCGGCAGTATTGCAGTTCACCAGTGTGCATGCGAACAAGCACGGGGTGGCTGGTCGAGATCCAGCGACCAAATTCGGCAATGTTGTAGGCAATTACAGTAGCGGGCGCAGAGTTCAGCAAAACCTCGGTGCCCACCTTGAATAATTTGGCGGTTTGGCGAAGAGTGCGCTTGCGCATGAGTGTCTGACCGTCTGGATAGCGGGGGCCAAACGATCCGGCGGCGTTGGAATAGGCAATTTTAAGGGGCATTTTTGCCTCCAGGTTGATATGTACAGTTTAGTTATACGATATCAACCTGAAAAGCAGTTTACCGAACTTGGGGGGATAACCCATTTAGTTTTAGTGCGATGGCAAGAGCAGCTGGTTTTGAATCAGCATGAACAGTTCGCTGTTTGGGTCGGCAATGCTGTCGCAAATGCTGAAATGGTCGGCATTCACTTGCAGGGGTGGGTTCAGGCCCCAGTGCGAGGCCAAATAAGCGCTTTGTTCTTTAAATGCGTCAGTTTCCTTGGTGCCGAAGGCCAAATGCACGGGAATGGTAGGTTTGGGCATCAGTGCCGGGCTCACCATGCGGGTGCGCTTCTGGTTCAGCTTCAGGTCTTTCTGAATAAAGGGGGTGTGCACCAAAGGGCTTAAATCGTAAATACCTGAAATGGCTATCACCGACTTTACGACGTCTTGTGGCAGGTCGGAAGCCCACAGGGGCCAAAATGCCAGCGCGCTCATCACGCCCAAATGCCCGCCAGCCGAATGCCCGCACACCACAATTTGGTTGGCATCGAAGCCAAAGCGGTCGGCCTGGCGATAAAGCCATTCAATGCCGCGCAAGGTTTGGCGTACGCTGTCTTCAATTGTCACGCGGGGAATAAGGCCGTAATTCAGCAGGGCCACCGAGTAGCCACGCGCAACATAGGGCTTGGCAAGGAAGGTGAAGTCGTATTTGTCGAGTGAGCGCCAGTAGCCGCCGTGAATAAAAATAAGAAGCGGTTTGCCGGGCTTGCCGGGAATAACGTCCACGGTTTCTGCTTCTGATTCACCGAAATACTGGTTCCAGAATCCATCCAGGTCAAAGCGGGCGTAGCGTGACTGTTCAGCCCAGCGAGCGAAGGTTTTTGGGTGATCGGGCAGGTAAGAGCGAACGTTGTACTGGCTCTCGAGCCAAGCCACGTCGGGCTGGTTCTCGCCACTTTGGGCTTTCGTGTCGGCCATATGGCAGTGCAAAAATGAATGTTTGGGTTGTTGGGCAGAATAAATTCGTGACACAACATACCGTAAAGGGACCAAAAAGTCCAATTTTCATGCCAATTTCGCAGTTGATTAAACAAAATGGCAATGGCTTTGTGCTTACAATGAAAAGTTCAGCGTTTTAGTTGGGTGCTGGCCCAACACGCAAGCGCAGCAAAAGCCACCACGGTGGCAGCCATGGGCAAGGCCGTGCCATTGTGAACCACTGAAACAGCCCAACTGGCCAAGCCACCTAAACCAAATTGTGCGCAACCGTACAAAGCCGATGCCGCTCCGGCATTTTTCGGGTGTTTGCCCAACAGCTGCGCAGTGGTGTTGGGTGCAACAAAACCCAGCGAACCCACACACATTAAAAAGCCAGCAACCATCAAACCCAAATTCCAATTGGCAGTACCTGCATTCCAGGCGCTGGCTACTACCATGAGCGCACCCAGCAAACCCAGCACCGAGCCGGTTTTGATCAGCGGTGTGGTGCCCGTGCGTTTCACCAGGCGGGTTGATGTATAGCCAAAGCCAATCAAGGTGACTATGTTCAAGCCAAAAAGCATGGCATACGTTTTTTCGCTCAAACCAAAAAACTCAATGTACACAAACGGCGTGCCCGTGATGTAGGCAAACATGGCGGCAAAGTGTGCGCCCCCGACCATGATCAGCAGGCGTGCTTGGCTGTGTTGAAACACTGTTCGGTAGCCTTTAAAGGCCAAGGCAATGGAAGTTTGGCTGCGGGTTTGGCTGAGTGTTTCTGGCAACAAAAGGTAGGCAGCAACCGTGCAGGCCGAACCGAACAGGGCAAGTGCCAGAAATTCATATCGCCAGGAGCCCAGTTCCAGGATATAGGCGCCCAGAAGTGGGGCAATCATGGGTGCCAGCGAGGTGACCATGGCGATCATGGCCATCACGCGGGCTGACTCGGTTTCGCCAAACAGGTCGCGAATGACCGCGCGCGAAATAACTGCTGCTGCGCCGCCGCCGAAGGCCTGAACCAGGCGGAAAACAAGCAATTGCTCAATCGTTTGGGCCAACATGCAGGCCACGCTGGCCAGCACAAACATGGTGGTGCCGGCAAATATCATTCGCCTGCGGCCATACCGGTCGGAAAGGGGCCCATAGAACAACATGCCCATGGCAAACCCGGCCAGAAACACCGTGACGGTTTGTTGAACGCGCCCAGCCTGTGCCTGTAGTTCGTCGCCAATTGCAGCAAGGCTGGGCAAATACAAATCAATCGCCAGTGGGGCGAACGCTGCCAAAGCGGCCAGCAGAAAAAACATGGGGCGGTTGATCAAAAAAAGCATCCGGTACAGGGTAATTCGGCATTGTACGTGTTGTGGGGTGCTTCATTGAGTAAACCAATTTGACAGACTGAATATACCCAATTATGGTCATAACCATGCAATCGCAGTTCGTAGTTCGTATTCAGTTGCTTTCGTGGGGTGCTGTATGGAATTCACGTCGCTTGATCTTGCCCGAATTCAGTTCGCGGCCAACATTACCTTCCATATTTTGTTTCCAACTATCACCATCGGCCTAGGCTGGGTGATGTTTTACCTGCGCTTGCAGCATGTGCGTACCGGCAAAACCGAATGGGAGCAGGCCCATTATTTCTGGACGAAAATTTTTGCCCTGACGTTCGCCATGGGCGTGGTGTCTGGAATCACGATGAGCTTTCAGTTTGGCACCAACTGGCCGGGCTTCATGGAGAAAACAGGAAATATTTCCGGCCCGTTATTGGGTTACGAAGTGCTGACCGCTTTTTTTCTGGAGGCCACTTTCCTGGGTGTGATGTTGTTTGGCAAACAAAGGGTGTCGCCCAAGGTGCATTTGCTGGCCACGTTTTTAGTGGCTTTTGGTACCACGCTGTCGGCCTTCTGGATTTTGGTGCTGAACAGCTGGATGCAAACGCCGCAAGGTTTCGAAATTATTGATGGTCAAATGCACGCCACCAATTGGCTGCAAATTATCTGGAATCCCTCGTTCCCCTACCGGTTCGCACACATGTTGCTGGCCAGTGGCTTGACTGTGTTTTTTGTCATCGCGGGTGGCAGTGCCCTTCAAATTTTGCGCAAACGTGAAAAGCCTTTCACGCGCCCCATGCTGAAGCTGGGTATTTATGGCGCAGCCATACTAATTCCGATCCAGATTTTTGTGGGCGACTTGCATGGTTTGAATACCCTGAAACACCAGCCTGCGAAGGTGGCCGCCATGGAGGGTGTGTGGGAAACAGAAAGGGGTGCACCGTTGCTGTTGTTCGCCATTCCTGACAGCGAAGCGCGCACCAATCACTTTGAAATTGGCATTCCGAAAATGGCCAGTTTTATTTTGACTCACGATTTCAACGGCGAAATCAAGGGGCTTAACGAGTTCCTGAATACCCACCCGCCTGTGGGGCCGGTGTTTTATTCTTTCCGCGTGATGGTGGGCATGGGTGTGCTCATGTTGCTCGTGTCCTGGGCGTCGGTTTGGGCTTTCCGCAAAACTGGTCCTGTGCTTGAGAACAAAACCCACCGGCTTATTTTGACTGCCCTAATGTTCATGATGTTCTCGGGCTGGGTGGCTACTGTTGCTGGTTGGTGGGTGACAGAAATAGGTCGCCAGCCCTACATAGTGTACGGTGTGTTGGGCACTGCAGATGTAGTCGCCCAGCACCCGCCGCAGTTGCTGGCCTTCACTGTGTTGTTGTACATGGCCATGTACATCGGCCTCATTATTTCCTATGTGTGGGTGCTGCGGTACATGTTGCTGGGCGGTGTGGGTTCGTCCAAAAAAGTAAATTGGGGTGGCGCTGCACCGGCCACAACCCCGGCTGACAAACTTCGCCGTGAACAATAAAGGGGAACTTTGAGATGACTTTCAACGAGTTTTTACCGCTGCTGTTCATGGGTGTCATGGGTTTATCCCTGCTTATTTATGTGGTGCTGGATGGTTACGACCTGGGCGTTGGCCTGTTGCTGCCTTACGCAACAGACGATGAAAAAGACACCATGATCAATTCCATCGGCCCGTTCTGGGACGCCAATGAAACCTGGCTTGTGCTGGGTGTGGGCGTGCTGCTGGTGGCCTTTCCAAAAGCTCATGGTGTGGTGCTTACGGCTTTGTACCTGCCCGTTACTTTCATGTTGCTGGGTTTGGTATTAAGGGGGGTGGCATTTGATTTTCGGGTGAAAGTGGACGTGGCCTACAAGCCGCTGTGGAACCGCATTTTTTTCATTGGTTCACTGGTTACTTCAGTTTCGCAGGGCTGGATGCTGGGCAGTTACATTACGGGGTTTTCAAACCACTGGTCGCAATTGGTGTTTAACCTAGGCGTGGCCATTACTTTGCCTTTTGCCTACACCTTGTTGGCCAGTGGGTGGCTAATCATGAAAACCGAGGGCGATCTGATTGAGAAGTCTCGCCGCTGGGGGCGAATCAGTTTTTTGCCCATGCTGGCTTCGATTGCGTTTATTTCAGCCATGACCCCTTTGGTTGTTCCCGAGATTTTTGACAAGTGGTTCAGCTTCCCCAATATCGTGGCGCTGGCACCGATTCCAATCGCATCGGTGTTGTGCTTGTGGGGTATTCACCATGTGCTGGGCAGCCAGCGTTTGATGGAGGCTGGTTATGGCTGGATGGTATTTGCGCTGACTGCGGGTGTAATGACATTGGCTTTCCTGGGTCTGGCCTACAGCCAGTATCCTTATGTGGTGTTGAATCAGTTGACCGTGTGGGAGGCGGCCTCCTCGCCTGAAGCACTGAAGATTATTCTGGTGGGTGTTGTGATCACTTTGCCAACCATCCTCGGGTACACTGCGTTTTCTTACAAGGTGTTCTGGGGCAAGGCCAAAGAACTGTCTTATCAGTAAAAAGTGTAGTAATCACATACCGAGGGAATGAATCGAAATGAGTATCAGGCAACTGAGCAACGAAGTGGCTGTGTGCGGCCAAATTAGTCCGGAAGATTTGGAAGCAATTGCCGAACTGGGTTTTAAAACCATTGTGAATAACCGGCCTGACCATGAAGTGGGCGCGCAACTGGCCCACGCAGTTATTGAAGTGAAAGCGAAAAGCTTGGGGCTTGCCATTCACTATTTGCCCATGGAAGTGGGGCAGCCACCAACGGAAGTGCTGCTTGAGGACTTCAAGCGCATTCTGGATTCAGCACAAAAACCAGTATTGGCTTATTGCCGCAGCGGCAACCGTTCGGGTCAAATTTACATGGGTGCATGTGCACTGAAATAAATTGGCCCCTCGGATTGCTTGCTTGCCTAGTGAGGTTTAAGTTTGTTGTCTTGTTGCGTGGGCATGGCCAAGGCCAGCTCACGGATCATGCGCACGGTGTCAATGTCTGCGGCGCGGTAGGCCTGTTTTCGTATTTCGTCCACATCGTGCGACGATACCTCGAGACCACCTTCGGTTGCGGGGGCATCGCCAACCTGGTATTGAAACCGCAGCCACAGCTCGCCTGCTTCCGGTTCTTCAATTGAAATAGTCAGTGTGCTGTCGCCACAGAACTGATTCGCTACAATGCGGGTTTCAGTGCGTTGTTCATCGATCAGCTCGGTGGTGTCTTCAATTTGAAAAGGGCCATAGTTCAAAACCCTTGCCAGTGTGGTGACATTGCCTTGCTGGCCGGTTTGCGTTACCTGCGCATCCTCAAGGCCGAGCACAAAGCGGGTGGGTTTCCAGGCCCGTGCCACCAAGCCAAACCAGAGTTGTTGCCGTGTTAGCCAGTCAATACCGGGCAAGCTCGGGTCGTTGATCTGCACCAAATGTTCAAATTTCATGAAGGGGGTCCTGTGATACACAGACAAGGTACTACAAAACGTTACTCAGATTCCACAAGCTTCAACGGGGTGGTCTATTTGGTTGAGGTGCCCTCCGTTGAGGAAGGTGACGTTCAGGCCCAAACACGGGACCTTTTGAGCAGCCTTGAGCGCACCATGGCAGCTGCCGGTACCGACAAAAGCCATTTGTTGATGGTTCAGGTTTATTTAACAAACATGGCCCGCGATTATGATGGGTTTAATGCTGTGTGGGACGCTTGGGTACCCGAGGGCACTGCACCTGCACGTGCATGCATTGAAGTAAAAGGGCTTGCCAGGCCTGGCTGGAAGGTGGAACTGGTGGTTACAGCCGCAATAAAGCCGATTTCACAGATTTAATTCGCCGATTTAATTTATTGGGCAAGCAAACGCAGGCGTTGTTGCAGTACTCGCAAGTTGGTTTTCAGGTGTTCCAGTGAATTTGTGGCTGGTAGTTGGTTGTTCATCAACTGGTTTTCCAGTTGCTGGATAAAGTCTGCAAATGCAAGTTCACCCACCAGTTTGCAATGCCCCTTCAATGTATGCAAGGCGCGTTTGGCCTCAGGTAATTTTTCAGCCATCAGCTGTTTTTCAATGTCATCTGCAAGTTGAGGAATTTCAGCCGCAATCAGGTTGATGGTTGTTTTCAACAACTCTTTGTCGTGGTCGAAGTTTTGCATGGGAATTGGCGATACATTGAATTTCAAGCGCGCCAATACGGCTTCAATGTCGCTGCGTTTGAACGGTTTTGAAATGTACTCGCGCATGCCTGCAGACATGCAGGCTTCGCGCGTGTCTGCGATTGCATCGGCAGTAAGGCCAACGATTGGCAAGTTTTTGTGTTGCGGTTTGGAAAGAATGACCCGGCATGCCTCAAGGCCGCCCATGTTGGGCATGTGCATGTCCATGAATACCAAATCGAATTTCTCTTGGTCCACAGCTTGCACTGCTGCCAAACCGTCGTCTGCAAAACGGTAGGAAACTCCAAGCTGGGTCAGCACATGCGAAATGAAAGTTTGGTTGACCATATTGTCTTCGGCTACCAACACGCGAAGACCAGTGCTGGCGCGGCCAAACGCCGCTGCTGTTGGGGTGGTGTCAGAGCTCATGTGGATGGCTTGTGAGTCACTCTCGGTGGTTTTTTGCGTCTCGACAATCGGTAGCTCTAGTGTAAAGCTGAATTCGCTGCCAATGCCTTCTTCGGACCACAGGTTGATTCGACTATTCATTAGCTCCAGCAAACGCTGGGTAATTGTTAAACCAAGACCTGTACCACCGTATTTGCGTGCAGTCCCAGGCTCCGCTTGCGAGAAGGCTTTGAAAATCTCTGAGCGAGCTGACTCCGAAATTCCCATGCCGGTGTCGCGAACGGCGAAATGAATCTTGCTTTTGGGTTGTGAGCTGTTCCCGGGATCCTGTTTCGCTGTAATCCTCAAACTGACCTGGCCCTGTTGCGTGAATTTCAGCGCATTGCTCAGCAGGTTATTGAGTACTTGCATAATCCTGGGGCAGTCGCCAAACAGGCAATCAGGAACTGCGGGGTCAATGTCCAGCAACACGGTAACACTGGGCTTTGCATATGCACTGGACACCATTTTTACCATCGCTTGTACGCTGGGCCTGAGTTCAAAAGGCTGTGGGTCCATGTCCAGGCGGTTGGCGTCAATCTTCGAGAAATCCAGAATATCGTTGACCACTCGCAGCAGGTGCTCAGCACTTAGCTGTATCAATTCCAGGTTGCGTCGAGGTTTTTCTGCCAGCGCATCGTTGCCCAAGGTAATTTCGGTAAGCCCCAGTATGCCGTTCAAAGGGGTTCTAATTTCATGGCTCATATTCGCCACAAACTGCGACTTCAGGTCGTTTGATTTATCGGCCTTTAGTTTTGCTGCTTCAAGCGCCCGGTTTTTTTTCTGAAGCGTAACCGATGCCCAATTAAGTGTGCGGTGTAGCATCGCCAATTCACGCGATGTCGGAGAATTGGCGTGTTCTATGCCTTGGTCTTTTACCATTCGCTGCGCAAAGTCGGTAAGCGCATTCAATTCCTGAATGGTTTTGCGAATGAACAGCCACAACGCCAAGGCTGCCGGAAATATCAGTATGAGAGCCAACAGAATATTGCGCTGAATCAGTTCGGATTGACGTTCTTGTAGAGGCGTCAAGTCAAACTCTAAAACCACATGGCCTATCACGCGTCCCGACTCAATTGGCTCAATCACTGTCAGGTAGCGATCGCTGGTGAGAATCTTTGTATCCAGGCCCTGTTTGGGCACACGCACCCGGTCTACGTCGTAGCGGGGTAACAAGCGATGGGTGCTTGAGTCGCGCATCACCTGGGCCAACACTTTTCCATCTGCCGACACCACGGTGGCTGAATAAAGGTCTTTGAATCCATCTGCCTTCATCAGTAAGGTTTCAATGATTGCAAAGTCCTTTTCCAGCAAATGGCTGTTACTAGACACTGCAATATTGAATGCGAGGGCGGTGGCTTGCTGGTTGAAAACTCCTTGTAATTCATTGCGCTGGGTTTTTGTGTTGAACCATGTAAATGCCAGTGCAAGTGTTAACACCAGACCAATACCCAGCACCAATAGTTTGGTGCCAAGGCTGGGATGCTTGATGGTGTGAAAAGAGGGTTTCAATTGGAAAGAAATGCCTCAAGCCCGAGGTTTTCAAGTGGTTTGTAATCTTTTGTATAGTCTGCGCGAACAGGGTTAGGGATTTGAATGTCCTCGCCCACCTGTTTGTGGGTTTTGATGTGTCCCAAAATAGCCGCTGTAAGTGCCTCCCGGGTGGAGGCATCTATTCGCGGATGTGCCGCAATTGGATGCGGGGGTACTGGTGGCGTTTCATAGATCACTGTAACTTTTTGCTGAAGTTCGGGCGTTTCTGCCAACAAGGTTGCGTTAACCATTCCTCCAGCCTGTCCCTCGCCTCGCACAACGCCACGAATTACGTTGGAGTGCGTCTTCACATATTTGGTGGTGAATTCCAGGCCTTTCTCACGTTTCAGCAAAGCGCGCATATAAAGCGATGCACCGAAGGCATTTGGTGATGGAAACAGAAGGGTTTTTCCATTCAGGTCACTGAGGTTTTTAATACTTGTAGAGTTGTTTCCGGTTGCAGTAATCAAAATACCTGTTAAAGGCTTGTTGTCGCGAATCATGGGTACGTAGCCTTGTGCCTTTTGGGCCATCACCATGTGGTATGGGTTGCAGTAAATCAGTTCCGCTTGCCCGGCTTTGAACAGGTTTTCGAATTCGGTAATGTCTTTTGCAAAAACCAGTTCGATCTCTGGAAGACCTTCTTTTTTCAAACCATCCAGCAATTTGCTCCAGGTGGCATGAATTTCAGTGACTGGAAATTGAGGAACGACCAACAGCCGAAGGCTTGAATTCTTTTCTGCACTGTGGGCTGATTGTGCGCCAAGCAATCCAAACAATGTGACAATACAGAGCGCAATGGCACGAGTGGCGAAGGCTGTGAAAGCGGTCATGATGAGGGAATGTTAAATTAAGTGTCAGCCGTAATTTTAAGATCTGTCAATCCGATCGAATCATGAAAACAAGCATCGAATTACCCTGTATTTCAAAAGCCTTGTCCGTACAAGCGGTGGGTGTATTTGATTCGGGGGTGGGCGGTCTTTCCGTGCTGAAGGCCATGCTGAATCACTTGCCCGCCGAGCGTTTTCAATTTGTGGCTGACGAGCGGTACTTGCCCTATGGCGATAAGCCGCAGCATGAAATTACCGATCGAGTGTTGACCTTGAGCAACTGGCTGCGAAACCAGGGTTGCAAAGCCATGGTGATGGCTTGCAATACCGCCACAGCGGCGGGTGCAAACCAGGCTCGCGCAGTTCATGCGAACTGGCCAATTGTGGGCATTGAACCTGCTGTAAAGCCTGCCAGCATGTTAACCAAAACCGGTGTTGTTGGCATATTGGCCACCACCAACACCGTGGCCAGTGAACGGTTCAAGGCTTTGGTTGAAAGGTTTGATCCTTTGGCCAAGGTAATTGCGCACCCATGCCCCGGGCTGGTTGAACTGATCGAGCAGTCGCCAATGTCAGAGCCTGCCATTGAAGCCTTGTTGCGGCCCGTGGTGGCTGAGCTGCTTCAAAAACAGGCTGATATGATTGTACTTGGCTGCACCCATTACCCCTTTGTTGCGCACCTTATTTCAAAATTGGCTGGCCCTGGTGTGGATGTGATTGAGACCGGTTTGCCTGTAGCCAAGCAGCTTAAAGCACGCCTTGAAGCCGAAAACTTGTTGAACGTGGCGGGCGAATATTTGCCCTTGCTTGAACGAGTGAGTTTTTTTACAACTGGCCAACCTGACGTGTTCAAGGAAAAATTGGTGAATTTGCTGGGCAGTGATTGGAGCAATGCCCAAGTAGAATATTTGGACGTTTAACTTAGCTTATTCGCGACTGACCGCCGGGTGTTCCAAGGTCGTTGCCAGCATTTGTGCCACCTGCACAAATTGCTCAGGTGCAATTTCTTCTGCGCGTGCAGTAAGTGCAATACCCGCTTTTTCCGCCATGTGTTCCGGCACCACGTTGGCCCAGGTGTTGCGCAACATTTTGCGACGCTGTGAGAAGGCCGTGCTGACCACCCGGCTAAACACTTCAGTTGGAATTGCAGCGCGTTCTTGCGCCGGTTTTGGCACCATTCGAACGATGGCTGACATCACGCGGGGAGGTGGGTCGAAGCACTCCGGTGGTACATCGAACAAATGGTCCATGTGGTAGTAGGCCTGTAACATCACCGACAGCCTGCCGTAATCGCTGGTTTTAGGGGCAGCCACCATGCGGTCGATCACTTCTTTTTGCAGCATGAAATGTTGGTCGACAACACGATCGGCCACTTCAAGCAATGCAAATAAAATAGGCGAGGAAATGTTGTAGGGCAGGTTGCCCACAACGCGAAAAGGTGCTGCAAGTTGCCTGAAGTCAAATTTCAACACATCCACTTCGTGAACAGTCAGCTTGTCTTTCCAGCTCCCGGTGCGAAGCTTTTCTGCCAGGTCCCGGTCAATTTCAATCACCTGCAGGTGATTAACCGCCTTGAGCAACCAAAAGGTAAGTGCGCCCAAACCTGGGCCGATTTCAACCAGTGTATCGTCGGCACGTGGCCGCATTTCGCCGATCAGGTTCGCCAGTATGCTTTGGTCGGTTAAAAAGTGTTGGCCGAATCGTTTTTTGGTTTGGTATTTCATTGCGCGTTCCTGCGGCAAAGGTCCATGTGGTGCGCGCATTCTATCGCTTCATTCAGGCTGCCCGCATCCATGTTGCGGGTGCCAGCCAGGTCAAGTGCAGTGCCGTGGTCTACCGAGGTGCGCACAATAGGCAACCCCAGTGAAACATTCACGCCTTGCCCGAAACTGGCATGCTTTAGCACGGGCAAACCTTGGTCATGAAACATGGCCAGCACCGCATCGCTGTGTTGCAGGTACTTGGGTTGAAACAGGGTGTCTGCCGGGAAGGGGCCCTGAACATCGTGTCCCTTGGCTTGCAGGGCTTTAATTGTTGGTGTGATGGTTTCGGTTTCCTCATGCCCCAGGTCGCCTGCCTCCCCGGCATGTGGGTTCAGCCCAGTCACCAGAATTCTGGGTTTTGGCAAACTCCAGTACAGCGCTAGATCATGCAACATGATTTCCAGTGTGCGTGTAAGGCTGGCTTGGGTAATTGCGGCTGGCACCTTGGCCAAAGGAATGTGGGTGGTGGCCAGCGCCACTTTCATGTGGCCGCCAATCAGCATCATCACTACATCGCTTTGGCCGCAGCGCTCGGCCAAATATTCGGTATGCCCCATGAAACCGGGCCAGTACGGGCTTATTGCAGATTTCTGTATGGGTGCCGTCACCATGGCCGCGGCTGCGCCGTTTTTGCAGGCATCGCAGGCCAGGTTTAGCAGGCCCAGCACGTAGGGCGCATTGGACGGGTTTGGTTTGCCTGTGGAGCAGGGTGCTGTAAGGGGGTAATCAAGAATGTAATAGCCCGGCTTTTCATTTTCAGTGACCGAAATATCCAGCAGGGTGTCGATGCGTTGCCACTTGGGTTTGATACCTGCATTGATGGCCCTGGTCTCAAGGAGGTTTGCATCACCAAGAATAACCAGTGCACGGTTTAGCCGCTCGGCCTGGCTGGTTTCAGCCAACAGGGCGCACAACTCTGGCCCAATACCAGCGGGTTCGCCGCTGGTAATCAGGATCGGGAGGTTTGTGGCCGTGCTCATGCCTTGTGGATTAAAGGCGAATTTCGATGAAAGTGGAATCGCGCAATTGGCGAAGCCATTCTTGATAGCTTTCTTCTGATTTGCTGGCGCGAATGGCTTGTCGGGCGACTTGTCGCTGACGCTCTTCGGAGGCCGCCTGTTGGCGACGTTCAACCACTTGAATAATGTGGAAACCAAACCTGCTTTGAAACACGGGGCTTACACCACCTATTCCCAGCTGATTCATTTCTCTTTCGAATTCCGGCACGGTGTCGCCGGGGTACAGCCAGCCCAGGTCGCCACCCTTGGCGGCAGAGCCGTCCTGCGAATAACGTTTGGCCAGGTTGTCAAAGCTGGCAGCACCTCCCTGCAGCTGTTCAAGAGCAAAATTTAGCCTGCGCTTGGCTTCGGCCTCAGTAATGTCCGGACCGGGGCGAATCAGAATGTGTCTGGCCCGCGTTTGGGTTACAGGGGTGTTGTCCAGCGCGGTACCACTTTCGCGTCGCTGTAGCACTTTCAACACATGAAAGCCGTTGGGGCTGCGTATGGTTTGTACGGTATTCAGTTGTGCCTTGGACAGGAAATCAGTAAACAGGGAAGGCACGGCATCATAACCCGACCAACCCATTTGCCCGGTGCCATCAATGGCCAGTTCGGGGTTGGCTTGCACAATGGCTTCTACAGTCTTTCCATCTCTCAGTGCTTTTTCAATTGACTCAACTTTGGTGCGTGCCTGGTTCAGTGTGGCACCGCTTGCGTCACTCGGGGCTTTAACCAGCAGCTGTACCCAGCTCACTTCGGGTTGATTGCCCACGGCGCCACCTTTGCTTCGGGCCGCCAGGTAGTTTTGAATTTCTGCATCAGACACCTGAATTCGGGATTCAACTTCACGCTCGCGCAGGCGGCCAAGGGTAATTTCGCTACGCACCTCTTCGCGGAAGCGGGCTGGCGACACTCCCTCCTCTTGAAGTCTTGCAAGAAAGTCTTCTAAAGACAAACCGTTTTGTTCTGCAACACGGGCCATTGCAGCTTCAATTTGGGCGTCTTCAATTCGAATCCCCACCACTTCTGCTTTTTGAAGTTGTGCCCGGTCCATCACCATCCGATCAAGAACCTGTTTGCGCAATTCAATCCGGTCTGGCAATGGCGCACCGCGGCGGCTCATTTGTCGTTCAATCAGGGCTACTTGCCGATTTAATTCGCTGCGGGTAATGATGTCTGTGTTTACCACAGCAACAATTCCGTCGATCGCGGCTGCGCCGGAACCGTTGCTGGCCCCAAGTTCTGCACTCAGTTTTCCGGTTGGCAATTTGGATGCTGGCGCTTTCATACCTTGCGCTTGAGCATGGCCGATTGCCGCCATTGCAGAGATTGCGAATAACCAATGTTGAATGTGCTTCATGTTCATAACTTTTCAGGTGCTTGGTCAGGTACTTGTTGGATGCTTATTGGGTCGCTTGTGAGGATGAGAAGGGTGTGTACCCCGGCACCTTTCTGGACAACAGGTCGGTGGGGTTGGATCCCAAACGCCCCAATCCGTTGAGTTCTAGCTGAACAAACAGGGAAGTGGTTTCAAGCAACGGTGCCGTGGCAAACCTTTGCGCGATAACACGCAATGCCCAGCAACCTTCGCCATATTCAAGACCAGCAACACCCTCAATCAAGCGGTTGTCCAACATGGAGTAGTTTAAACGACCTACGCCACTCCAGCGATCGGAAATGGGCCATTGGCCAGAAATGTCGAACTGGTCAATCTGGGCGCGGGTGTACCGGTAACCCAAATTCAGTTGTTTGCCCAGTGATGGCGCATAGCTGACCGTGATATTGCCGCGTTCATGACGACCACTTTCTGCGTTCAGTTGGGAAGTGGCGTCCAGAAATATCGATTGGCTGATGCGGCCACGTGCATTGGCGAAAAAATCAGAATCGCTGGTGGTCGGAGCCTCAAATCCTTGCAAGATGACTCTTGGGGTTTTCAGGTTAAGGCGTTGTCCGCCAGTGATGCTGAACAATTCTTCACTGCTCACACCGTCATAAAAACGGCTGGTTACAGCCAATGTAAGCTGGTTGGCGTCTCCAACCCTGTCAAGTCCGGAATACCTGTTTTCGGCAAAAATCCGCGTCAAGCTTTGATCAGTTACAGAGGTGTCGAACACAGGTTGATCGGATTGGTCTTTGAACGGCGTGTAAAGGTAGAAAATTCGGGGTTCCAGAGTCTGGTTCACCTTGCGCCCGAAGAAGCTTGTTTTGCGGTCAAAGTAAACAGTACTGTCCAGGGAGACTGTTGGAATGACGCTGCTGGGGCCCGCAGGTGCCCCTGGTGTTTGACCCTGCAAATCGTAAGACGTGGACTGCACTGAAACTGCTGGCGTGAAGGAGAATTCGGACCTTTGTATTGGCATGAAAACCCGGGCGCGTGTTACACCCCGAGAGCCTTCAACCCGCGCCGGAGCGGATGACGGGCGAGCAAAATCAGTGTATTGACCACTCACGGACACAAAGGCATTGGCTTGACCGATGCGGGTTGGGCTTAACTCAACAGTGGCCTCGGGTAAGCGATCGTAGGGCTCGGCAATGACGTCATTAAACAGTTGGAGTGTTTGATGTGCCACTGTGCGCACATTGGCGCTCCAGTTTTTTTGACGATATGAAAGAAAACCCTCTTGCACCAGAATACGCTGCGAGGCCACAGCCTGGGTGCGTGAGAAGTCGACAAAATAATTGTCATCCGACACTTGGTTGAAGTTGACACCAGCATAGAACGGGCCTTTCTCGAACTTGTGTAATAAGGATAAAGCGGAACGGTCTGTGCCGGTTTTTTCATCGTCGGGCAGATAATCGTATTTCAGTTCGCCCTCGTTGTTGGGCGTCAGGTAGCGCGTTTGTGTGCCCAACTGATAGCCCCGGCCCGAGATGACTTTCGGATAAAGGGTCATGTCTTTGTCCGGGGCGATGTTCAGGTAATACGGCACTGTAACTTCAAACCCACTATTGGACACAGTTCCAAAAGAGGGCGGAAGAAAGCCGCTTTTGCGCCTGTCGGTGGTGGGGAATGAAAAGTAGGGGGCGCCCAATATGGGAACATCCTGAAACACCACTTTGGCGCCACGTGCACGGCCCACTTCGGCGGCCTTGTCAATTTCCAGAGAGTCTGCGGTGATGTACCAGTCGCCTTGGTCCGCAGCCTCGGGATTGGGCACCTCACACACGGTGTAATTCGGATTTTCAAGTGTCAGTGTTGAGATCCCGTCGTACTGCATTTTGTCCGCGCGGCCCTTGCCGTTGATTTCTTTCAACTCAAAGGTGGGCTTGGTCATCCGGCTTTCGCCCGTACCCAGTTTCACGCTGCCCTCGGGCGCCCGCAAAATCATGTTCTCCTGTTCAATGATCAGGTTACCCTTCGCGTTGGCTCGGTCGGTAATCGGCGAATAATTGATGGAGTCGCTAAACAGTTTCATTTTGTTGCGCCGAATCTCAACATTGCCTTCCAGAAAAGTTTCCTCTGCGCTGTTGCCGTAAAGCTTGTCTGCGGAAATGTAGGTGGACTCATCTTCCGGAATTTTTGTGCTTACGCCGAGAAACCCACCGTCAATTTTCAGACGCGTGGGCGGAGCAACCATGGGCGCCGTGGCCTCCGTGGATTGGGCAACCATAGGCGCGCCAAGACACAGCAAACTGAATGCGATGGCCGTAGGGCGGGTGGGCACTGGGTGCACTTGCAGTAATTTTTTGCTTTTCTTCAAGCTGGGTATGTACTCAAATAGGTGACGGGTCGAACAAGCGCCATTGGATCCTACTATTATAGGCAACTAACTACAAATTAAAGAGATTGGACGGTTTGATGAGCGCCTTGCGTCAAGAAATGTTGAAAAAATGGCTAACCAGCCTGAATGGTTTTGAGTTTGACCTGCAAACCTTGCAGGCCGCGTCCAGTGATGCCAGCTTTCGCCGCTACTTCCGGGTTACCGAGGGGAATAACGCGCGAACCCTCATTGTGATGGACGCACCGCCGGACAAGGAAGATGTGCGCCCATTTGTGCATGTGGCAGCTTTGCTACGCCAAGGTGGTTCCAAGGCGCCCGATGTATTGGCGCAAAACCCTGAAGACGGTTTTTTGCTGCTTCAGGATTTTGGAAATACCACCATGCTGCAGGCCCTTAAAGCCCAGCCCGACAGGAAAGATGCCTTTTACATGCAGGCTTTGCATGATTTAGTGCACTTGCAAGCCAATACAGCCTGCACCGGTTTACCTGCTTATGGGGCTGAGAAACTGTTGCAGGAAATGAATTTGTTCGATGATTGGTATGTAGGTAAGCACTATGGTGCCGAGCTGACCGATCAGGAACGAAATTGGCTGGACAGTATCAAAGGCATGCTGATTCAAAGCGCGCTGGCCGAGCCCCAGGTGTTTGTTCACCGTGACTACCACAGCCGAAACTTGATGCTGACCAGCCCTGCAGGTGAGGAGCCGCAATTCGGCATTCTCGATTTTCAGGACGCCGTGAAAGGCCCGATGAGCTACGACCTGGTCAGTATTCTGCGCGATGCTTATATTGAATGGCCCGAGGAACAAACCCTAGACTGGACGGTGCGTTACTGGGAAGCTGCCCGCAAGGCTGGTTTGCCCATTTGTGAAGACCCCGGTGAGTTTTATCGCCAATTCGACTTCATGGGTTTGCAACGCCATTTGAAGATTCTGGGAATTTTTGCAAGGTTGAATTACCGCGACGGCAAAGCCCAGTACCTGAATGATTTGCCCCTTGTGTTGCGTTATGTGCGCCTGGTCGCTGGTCGCTACATTGCCTTCAAGCCTTTGTTGCTCTTGCTGGATCGTCTTGAAAACAAGGCTGTACAAGTGGGATATACGTTTTAAATGAAGGCGATGATTCTGGCGGCAGGGCGTGGTGAGCGTATGCGCCCATTAACTGACCATTGCCCCAAACCCCTCTTGCCCGCAGGCGGAAAACCCCTGTTGCAATGGCATATTGAGGCTTTGGCGGCGGCGGGCATTACTAACATTGTGATCAACCACGCCCACTTGGGCGAACAAATAGAACAATATTTTGGCGATGGCTCGGCCTTGGGTGTGAAGCTGGTTTATTCCGCCGAAGCCATTGCGCTCGAAACCGCAGGCGGTATTCGCAAAGCCTTGGGAATGCTGGGCGATGCCCCGTTTTTGGTCATTAATGGTGATGTTGCTTGCGATTGGCCGGTGGCCCGCGCGCTTGAAGTTGCAAGTTCATGGCCTGAAGGCCGCTTGGCCCACTTGGTGATGGTGCCCAACCCGCAGCACAACCCAAAAGGTGATTTTGCTTTGCAGGGTACTGCTGTAAAACAGCCGGATCAAGGTGAAATAGCCTTCACTTTTTCAGGCATCGGGGTGTATCACCCTGATTTGTTCACCAGCATAAAAATTGGCGAGCTTGCAAAACTTGCGCCACTGTTGCGCCAGGCCATGGCAGCAGGCAAAGTAGAAGGTGAGTTGTTCAACGGTTTCTGGATGGATATTGGTACACCAGAACGGCTTGAAGAATTGAACCAACGATTGAATTCAGCAAGGAAGCACTAGCATGAGCAGGTACCCAACCCACAACCCCCTGATTTACGCAAAGCGCCGTGAGCAACTGGCACGCCGATTGAAAAAAATGGGCGGTGGTGTTGCGCTGGTTCAATCGGGCATGGAAGTCATGCGCAACCGCGATGCCGATTACGCCTTCCGTTCCGACAGTTATTTTTACTACCTCACCGGTTTTCCCGAGCCCGAGGCTTGTTTGGCGCTGGTGGTGCCACCCAACGGTGATTCCCGTTCGGTGCTGTTTTGCCGCGACAAAAATGAAGAGCGAGAAATTTGGGAAGGTTTCCGTTTTGGCCCCAAAGCCGCCCAATCGGCTTTTGGCATGCACGAAGCCCACAGCATCGAAGATCTTGAAGAACATTTGATCGACACTTTGGCCAATCAGCCTGCGGTGTTTTTGCGTTTGGGTGAAGACGAAAGCCTGGAAGCTGCGGTGGCCGATGTGCTGAAAACACTGCGTGGCAAAGCCCGCGCAGGCATTTCAGCGCCACACGCCGTGCTCGACTTAAGCCATTCACTGGATGAAATGCGTTTGATCAAAGACAAAACTGAAATCGATATTATGCGCCGCGCTGCAAGCATTTCAGCTCAGGCACACATTGCGGCAATGCAGGTGTGCCAGCCCGGCCAGTTTGAATTTGAAGTGGAAGCCGAGTTGCTGTACCAGTTTCGCAAAAACGGCTCGGAAGCGCCTGCTTACGGTTCAATTGTGGCTTCGGGCGCCAATGCCTGTGTGCTGCACTACCGTGCCAACGACACCAAAATGCGTGACGGGGATTTGCTGTTGATCGATGCTGGCTGTGAACTTGATTGTTATGCATCCGACATCACCCGAACGTTCCCTGTCAATGGCCAGTTCAGCAAAGCCCAGCAAGCTGTATACGAAGTGGTGTTGAATGCACAGTACGCAGCAATTGATGCTACAAAACCCGGTGCGCGTTTTAACGACCCGCACGATGCGGCAGTGAAAGTGTTGGCGCAAGGCTTGATTGATTTGAAGCTGTTGAAAATGGGCCTGAACGAAGCTATTGAAAGCGGTGCTTACAAACGCTTTTACATGCACCGCACCAGCCACTGGCTGGGCATGGATGTTCATGATTGCGGTAGTTACCGAGACCCGGCTGCAAAACCTGAAGACGGCGTTGCGCCCCACACCAGCCGCAAGCTGGAAGCCGGCATGGTGCTCACCATTGAACCCGGCCTGTACATTCGCCCCGGCAAAGGGGTTCCAAAGCATTTTGAAAACATTGGTATACGCATTGAAGACGACGCCTTGGTAACCCAGAAAGGCTGCGACATTTACACCGCCGATGCGCCCAAAACAGTCAGTGAAATTCACGCCACGATGAAGGCCCACAAAAAAACAAGCAGCAAGGCAGCCTGAACCATTCATGACTTCGTACACCGATTTTGACGTGGCCATTGTGGGCGCAGGCCCAGTGGGTTTGGCCTTCGCCGGGTGGCTTGCCAACACTTGGGGTGAACGTGCTGATCGCATTGCCATTTTTGATGCCAAGCCCCTGGAGGATTCCGCACGCGACCCACGAATTCTTGCACTATCCGATGCCACACGTTTGCGTTTGGCCAGCCTCGGTTTTCCAGCAGATGCCACACCTATTCATCACATTCATGTTTCCGAGCAATCGCGTTTCGGCCAGGTGCGCATGAAGGCCGACGAGTTGGGATTGCGAGCGCTGGGTTGGACTGTGCGCTATGGCGATTTGGTGAATTGTTTGTCGGCGTCGCTTGAACGCAGAGGGGTAAAAATTTTCCGCCCGGCCAATGTAAAGTACGCACACCGCAGTGCAGTCGACTCTCTTGAGGTGCTTGAGCTTGAGGATGGTACCGAGTACACCGTGAGCCTTCGCGTGGATGCTGAAGGCGGTTTGTACGGCGATGCTGGCGAACGCGACCAAGTGGTGGACTACGATCAATGGGCCTTGGTCAGTGAAGTGACTTTGAACGTGGAGCCCGGTTTGCTGGAAGGTGTCAACACCCTGGCTTTCGAGCGTTTCACATCGGAAGGACCGCTGGCTTTGTTGCCAATTTCAACAAACCAACACCAGTATTCCTTGGTGTGGTGCGCCCCGTTGCCGCAGGTTCAAAGGCGATTGGCTTGCAGCGATGCTGAATTTGCTGCCGAACTTCGGCAGCAGTTTGGCCGGCGAGTAACCATTGAACACATTGGCCCGCGAAAAAGTTTTCCCTTGGGCATGAACTGGCGCGACAAACTGGTGCAAGGCCGCCGTGTGGCAATTGGCAACGCTGCGCAAATTTTGCACCCGGTGGCTGGGCAAGGTTTGAACCTGGGTTTGCGCGATGCGGTGCAGCTTTGTCGCAGTATCGACCCCTCAACTGTTGCACAAGAACATCGCTTGAGTGCCGCCCTTGATGAATTTGAGAAATCCAGAGTGGCTGATCGGCAGGTGGTGGTTAAAATGACAGATTGGATGGTGAAAGGTTTTTCCAATCATAATCCTTTGCTGGGTGCGGGCCGACAAATGGCTTTGAACGTGATGGAGTTCACGCCACCCCTTCGCAAGCAGTTCGCTGAGTTAATGCTATTCGGCCTGGCTGTTTAATCTGGAGCGTTTTTACCCATGTGGTCTGCGGAATTGTTGCGTGCCCGTTTTGCCATGGCCGAATTGCCTTGGCAGCCCGAGCCGCTGGAAGAACGTTTTTTCAAAGATCGAGACCCTGCGGATGCAGCTGTCCTGGTGCCATTGGTTCAGCGTGCCGAAGGACTTCAGGTGCTACTCACCCTGCGCACCGCTCACCTGAACGACCACGCCGGGCAGATCAGTTTTCCGGGTGGTCGCTGTGAACCCGAAGATAAAAGTCCAGTTGAAACCGCTTTGCGTGAAACCCTTGAAGAAACTGGACTGGCGCGCAATTTCATTGAAGTACTTGGCACCATGCCGGTGTACCAAACAGCCACCAATTTCATGGTGACGCCAGTGGTTGCGTTGGTACAACCTAGCTTTACATTGGCACCCGATACATTCGAAGTGGAAGAGGTATTCGAGGTGCCCCTTTCATTTTTGATGAATGTGGACAACCATCAGCAGCGCAGCTTGCAAACTCCCTTGGGTCCACGCACTTTTTATGCTATGCCTTACGAGTGCCCTGTGAAGCAAAAAAATTATTTTATCTGGGGTGCCACTGCAGCCATGTTGCGCAACCTGTATCACTTTCTGAATGCAAAGGGTTAAAGCGTTGTCTTACCTTGCCTTGCTGATTGCCGTGGTATGTGAAACCTTTCTCTCTGATGGTGTGTTCACCCGTTTGCGCAGCAAAGTGAACAGTTTTAACCATGAGCTCGAAATTAACCTGGAAGCCCTGGGGGCGCCAGGTTATGCGCACTTGCAGTGGCTGGTGCCCATGCTAATTTGGGTATTGGGTGTGTATTTTTTGTACCAGGTGCTTTGGGTTATTTCTCCGCTCGCAGCTGGTTTTTTTGCCGTGTTTTTGTTGCTGTATGGTTTGCGTTTTAGGCACTTTGCCGTAGTGTTCACCAATGCGCAGCTATTTTTGAATCAAGGCGATTTTTTTCGAGCACGTGAATTGTTGCTGATCTGGATGAAAGAATACGACGGCAGCGAGCCAGTAGTTCACCGCCCCAGTGAATTGGTTTTTCAAGCTATTTACCATGGCACCGAGCGTGCATTGCGTCAGTATTTCAGCTTGTTTTTCTGGTTTTTGGCATTGCCTGGTCCAATGGGGTTAGTGGTTTATTTGATGACTCACTGGAGCGTAATTCGGGAGCGCGATGAGTGGTTGGCACAGGCCTTTGCGCACGAGCGCCCCAGTATGCAAGAGGCGTGGGAGGCCAACAAACTGAAAGCGGCAATCAGCCCGCGGTTTGTGTTGTTTGCCATGGAATGGTTGCCAGCCCGTTTGCTGGCTTTTACCGTGGGTTTGGTGGCGCAACTGGACGATGCCGCCCTGGCCTGGCGAACCGCAAAAAACCACAGCCGTTTTTCAAACCGTGCACCACTGACTGCGGTGTTTTTTACGGCAGTCGGCTTGGTGGGCGGGGCAGCATTCGATGCTGCATCAAAAGCTGCAACGGAAGGGCAGTTGTTGAACGAAGAAAACCAGGTGCAAGCCTTGCAACAGTTCCGCCAACTTGTTTTCAAGTGCGCCGTTGTGTGGCTTGCTGTGGCTTTCGCGTTTGCTTTGTTTGGGTGGTTGCCCAGCAGCTTGCCGTAATTGCTTGGTTTGGTAATTCGGCTCAGTAATTCTGGCTAGCTTCAGCGAGTTCGGCTTTCAACATTTGGTACAGCTCGTAGCGTGCAGGGCTTAGGGAGCCATTCTCCAGGCCGTTCTTCACGGCGCAATCGGGTTCGCGTTTGTGCTGGCAATTGGCAAAGCGGCATTTGTTGCCTTCATCGCGAATATCGGTAAAGGCATTCAGCAAATCGGCTTCGCTGAGGTGGTGTAAACCAAAGGCTTGAAATCCGGGTGAGTCAATCAACTCCAGGCCATTTGCGCCAAAGTGCATTTGGGTGTGCGTGGTGGTGTGTTTGCCCGCATTCAAAGCCATTGAAATTTCATTGGTTGCTGCAAGAGCACCGGGTATCAGCAGGTTGATCAGTGTTGATTTACCCATGCCCGATTGCCCAAGTATCAGTGTGCGCTTGCCTTCCAGCAAAGGGCGCAGCAGCGCCTGAGTTTCAGCAGGGCGTTCGGTCACACTAATATAGTGTGTGGGCACTTCACCCAGGGTGATTTCAAACAGTTCCTGCTCTACCGCTTGAAGCGTTTCGGTGTCGCCTTCCAGAATATCCACTTTGTTGAACAGAATGGTCAGCGGCACTTCGGCATGTTTGCAGGCGATCAACGTGCGGCCCAACAGCTCGGGCGAGTAAGGCGGGCTGATGGCCAGCATCAACAGCACACTGTCCAGGTTGGCTGCAAACATTTTGCTTTTTAGCGCATCAGAACGGTACACCAGGTTATTTCTGGGCTGAATATCTTCTACCCAAGCCTGCATATCGCCACTGGGCAAAATAATAATTTCATCCCCCACGGCCACTTCCCGGCGTTTGCCCTTGCCATAAACCTGCCAAATGGTACCGCTGTCATCACGTGCCAGAAAATGGCGTCCGTAGCTGGCTACCACCAATGCATTCAATAAATCCGGGTTGCCAGAATTCTTGCCGTGGTTGCCGGTTTGTTTGCCCTTGTAGGCTGGGCGTAGTTTGTTGAGTGATGAATTAGCCAATGTGTTTCAGCGCATCATCAAGTTTGGCAGCACAGGCCCAGTCGTTGTTGGTGATGCCATTCGCGCTGTGGGTGTTCCAGCGAACTTTAACCCGGTTGTAGCTGAAGGTAACCTCGGGGTGGTGGTCTTCATCATCTGCCAAATGGGTAATGGCATGCACAGCCAGCTTCTCACCTTCAAAATTGGCGAAGGCATATTGCCGCCAAAGGAAAAGGGCAGTATTGCCTTGGGCGTCGAATTCAACAGACCAATAGTCAAACTCATCAAGCTGCGCCTCGATTTCGTCGGCACTCCATGCGTGGCCTTCACCCAGGTGTTGGCACTGCACATGCAGCCAGTCCGATTGAGGCCGAGCGATGTGATTCGTACTCATCGGGCACCTTGTAAGCTGTTCAAACGGCTGATTCGAATGGAAGCGGGCGGGTGGCTGTCGTAAAACGCCGAGTGCAGCGGGTCTGGCGTCAGGGTTGATGCATTGTCTTGATACAACTTCACCAAAGCACTCACCAAGTGTTGTGGCGCGCTTTGCTGCGCGGCGTACGCATCGGCTTCAAACTCATGCTTGCGGCTAAGCCAAGACATCACCGGGCGCATTGGAAAAGTGAAATAGGGCAGCACCATCATGAACAACACCAAAGCCATGGCTTGTGCGCCATTGGCCAGGTCTGGGTTCACGCCCAGTTCGGTGTAAAACCAGGGCGTGTTGGCCAAAAGGCCCAGCACATAAAACATTACCAGGCTACCAATGCCTGAAAATGCAAGGTGCTTCACAATATGCTTCTTCTTGAAATGCCCAAGTTCATGCGCCAACACGGCTTCAATTTGATCGTCGTTCAAGCGTGAAAGCAGGGTGTCAAAAAACACAATTCGCTTGGCCTTGCCCATGCCACTAAAGTAGGCATTGCCATGGCTTGATCGCTTGCTGCCGTCCATCACAAAAAGGCCGCTGGAATCAAACCCACAGCGCTTAAGCAAATTCAGAATACGCTGGCGGGTAGCACCGTCTTCCAACGGTGTGAATTTATTGAAAATTGGAGCAATTACAGTGGGGAATAGCCACATCAGCAGCAGGCTGAAACCAAACCAAAGCGCCCAAGCGTAAACCCACCACTGTTGGCCCGCTTCACGCATCAGGTACAACACAGCGAGCACCAGTGGGCCACCAATTAATGCCCCCACCAACAGGCCTTTGAACCAGTCGCCAACAAAAAGGCCTTTGCTCATGCGGTTAAAACCGAAGCGCTGTTCAAGCACGAACTGTTTGTAATAGGCCAAGGGCAGGTCGAGCACGCTCCCAATCAAGCCCACCACCGCAATTAGTAACAGGCCTGCCAAAATACCTTCAGCAGTGCTGCTGGTGAAGCTTTGAATCCATTCCAGGCCACCCAGCAGCGTAAAGCCCATCAAGATGGTGGCTTCAATTAGCACATTGAGCATGCCCAAGCGGGTTTTTGCGATGGAATAATCTGCTGCCTTTTGGTGATCTTGCAGGCTGATTTGCTCCCTGAATTCTGCGGGTACCTGGATGCGGTTTAGTGCAATGTGCCGCACCTGGCGACTGGCCAGGTAAAGGCGAAGTGCAACGCTTAAAACCACAGCCACAACAAACACTTCAGTAAAAACCATTTCTTGCTACCACCCTTGGATTAATTTGCGCTTCAGTGCCTGTGAGACAATACGTTTCCCTTAGAATTCAACTTCGAAGCAGCCTAGTTAAATTATGTCACAAGCCACGCCAAGTTCCACCCCCGTTCAAATCAAGATTCCCCGCGACGACAATCGACTGGTGTGGGTTGACATGGAGATGACGGGACTAGACCCTTTCAATGACAAGGTGATTGAAGTGGCTGTTGTGGTCACCGACAGTGAGCTGAACGTATTGGAAGAGGGGCCGGTGCTGGCCATTCACCAAACCGATGAAGTGCTGGCCGGGATGGATGCCTGGAACACCAGCACCCATGGCAAAAGCGGCCTGACTGCGCGTGTGAAAGAGTCGACCATTGACGAGGCCCAGGCGGAGGAATTGCTGATTGAGTTTTTGGCAAAATACATTGGCCCGGGCAAAAGCCCCATGTGTGGCAACAGCATTTGCCAAGACCGCCGTTTCATGGCCAAGTACATGCCAAAGCTGGAAGCCTACTTTCACTACCGGAACCTGGATGTAAGCACGCTGAAAGAACTGTGCAAGCGCTGGAACCCCAGCACGGCTCGAAAGTTTGTCAAGAAAACGAAGCACACTGCACTGTCCGATATTCACGAATCAATCGACGAACTACGCTTTTACCGCGAGCACTTTCTTGTGGCGCCAGAGGCAAATACTAACCAGCTGCCGCCCCAGTCTCCTGCAGCACCTGCGCCTTAGTTTCCGCGCTACTTTCCAAGGCATTGCGCTGGCGCACCACATGGGCCAGCAGCAAAGCCAGGCAAGTTCCGGCCAGCAACAATCCACCTGCACTGGCTATCCAGAAACCCTCGGATTTCAATGGGTTTTCTTGCCATACCCCAAGCCACATGCCCCCGCCAATGCCCACAAACCAAAGGCTGACCAAGTAAATCAGCATTGGGCGGGCCGACACACGGTAGGCTCGAAGCGAAAACGAGCACAAAGTTTGTACCGCATCAATGAAGTGGTAGGCGATAACCCAAGGCATCAGGCCAAGTGCAACGTCAATTGTTTTTGTGTCCTGGGTGTAAAACGAGATTAACTCCCGGTCAAACACATACAAACCAATGCACAGGCATGTAGCAACCAGCATGGCAGTTTCCAGGCCACGCTTTACAACAATGCTTGCGTACCGGTTAAAGCCAGCACCTATTTGCTGCGAGGCCAACACAGTGGTTGCATTGCCCAGGGACAAACACACCATGTAAGCCATGGCTGCCATGTTTGACACAATTTGGTGCCCGCCCAGCTGGTACACGTCGAAACGCGATACCAGCAGCGCGATGACGGTGAATGAGCTTACCTCAATTAAATATGAACCCCCGATGGGTAAACCCAGCCGAAGAATTTGTCCAAGGCGCTTCCAGTCCGGTTTCAGGCTGCCAATGGATTTGAATTCGCTGTAATGTTTGTCGAACAACCAAATGCAGGTCGAAATCCCCAGCACCAGCCACATGGTTGCGGCTGTGGCCCAACCAAAACCTGCTGCGCCCAAGGCGGGCAAACCCAACCCACCACTCATGAACCAAATGTTCAAGGGAATTTTCAGCAGCAGCATGAGCACCTGCAACGCCACCACAATTTGCGGGCGTGAAATCGACTGGTTCAGCGCGTAAAACACGCGAAACACCAAAGCAGCGGGCAAGCCCCAGGCAATTCCGAGAAGGTAGCCACGGGTGTCGTTGGCAATATTTGCAGGGGTATTGGTGAGTTGAAAAATTGGGTCGGGATTGAGCAACACAACCATGCCGATACAGCTCATGGTCAATGCCAGCCAAACGCCTTGTACTGCGTCTTCGCCCACCTTGCGGTAATCACCCGCGCCGAAATGGGCTGAGCAAATTGGGGTGAGGCCAATAATAACGCCCATTAAACCGACATACAGGCTGACATAAATGGATGAACCCACAGCCATGGCAGCCAGCACATCGGGGCCTGCTTGCCCAGCCATCAAGGTGTCGACCAGGCCGTTGCCCATTACAGCCAGCTGGCCCAGCAGAATAGGCAAAGCCTGATTCAGCAGTGCCCTGCGCGGATGTTTTTGCGCAAATAAAACAATACTACTGGCCATACCACATCCTTAACGACTGCTTTTTTCTGCCTGCGGTTCAGCTTTTTGACTACGCGCGTACAAGAAAAAGAATTCATGCCGGTCCGAGTTTCGGTTACCAGTCCAGATCAGTTCCCATTGTTCCGAGGCCCGGGCTTCGAAATCAACCTTGATTTTCAGATTCCGCCGGGTATCGTCTTGCAGCAAAAGATACTCACATTCCGGGGCGTCCTTGAATTGCCCCTTGCGAATGAAATCAACTTTCGCATGGTATTGAAGTGTTGCCCGCTGTGCAAAGCCCAGGTTGTAGTCGGCCACACATTCCGTACCCGCAGCCGCTTGGTGTTTCAGCACAGATTGGGTAATTTGATTGCCCAAGGCCTTGAAGCTTTTTGCGTAGTCGATTCTGGGGATCCACAGCGTCATCATTAGAAGCCACAGCAAAATAACGCCGCCTGTACTTAGCACCATGGGGCGCCACAGGGCGCGGCTGCCCGATGCGGTGCGCCATATGATCAAACGTATCCAGGCGGCACTGGCCAGACAGGCCAGGGCAAGCTCAAGACCGATTACATCGGGCACGTAGCCTGGTGATAATTTCTCAAAATTGGCTGCAATTTTTGCCGGGAAACCAAAAGTGGCGGCGGTCCAGCCCAACCAAACCAACACTGCGGCAAAGGTAAACCAAAGCACAGCAAACCAGTCGATCAGGCTGATCAAGCCGCGCCGCATGGTTGAAAGCCCGATTGCAGCAAGCACTGAAAGGGGTGCCAGCAACGGGAAGTAGTTGGCTTCATCTGCCGGGTTTGTAATCACCAGCACAACCACGCCAGCAGCAGCGCCTGCCAGTGGTATACGAATAGCGGGCTCGCTTAGTGCGTTGCGGTAACGCCAAATTGTCCAACAAGCCATGGGTAATGTTGGCCACAAAAACCAGCTCAGGGTTTTAAGAGTGATCACCAGTTTGGCCAAGTCAAAAGACTGCGTGGGGTCAAGTATCAGGAAGCGGCGCACATTCCATTCATTCCAGGCATTCCACCACAGTTCGCCATTTTTCTGGCTAATTAACCAGAAAAACCAGAGGGCGAAAGGAATTGCGAACACGGCAGCGGCGCGGGTTATGCGGCGAAGCAGGCCAAACCGCAGGGAGCTGTGGGTAGTTGAGCTGACCAGCAACAACAGTAAAAACGGCAGCCAGTGTGCCCAGCCCCGAGCAAAAAAAGCAATTGCAATGCCTGCGCCCAACATCCAGCCTGCGCCAATTGGCCTGTCTAGTGAGCGCACGGCGCCCAGCAGCATGATTGAAATACCAGCCAGTTCGGCAATTTCAGGCACCTGCATGTGCGAACGAACCAACAGCCCCAGGGTGCCCAAAAAGCAAAGCACCGAGGCATCTGCCACAGCGCGTGCATAGTCCACCCGTGTGGGCGCTGTGCCGAGAGGGTCTTCGGGTTGCAGTTCAACACGTTTGGCCAAGCGGTAGGTGGTGTTCCAAATCGCCCAGCCTGCCAAAATCATCCAGAATACATTGCCCAGGCGCATGGCGTCGTCCAGCCAGTTGTGGGGCAGGTTGGCCGCGAATGCCAGCTTTCCAAGTAGCCCGGCCAGCCAGGCTGACAGCAGCCCGCCTTCCACGTACAGGCGGTCGCCGATGGATGAAATTGCCCATTCTGAGAAGGGAAGTTGTGCAAGCGTGTAGCTTTGTCCGAAACCGGTGGCATCGTCCGGCTTCCAGGGGGTGCGGGCGAACAGGCCCGGCAAAATGTAGAGCAATATCAAGCCCCACAGTAGCCTGCGCGACAATCGGGTGTTGTTGGCTGCGGTGATGACCATGTTTTTATTATGTCCGGAAAAACAAAAGGCAGCCAGTTGAACTGTGCTGCCTTTGCATGAGCGCTTTTCCTGGGTTCATGATGCCCGGTTTGGAATAACCGTTGCACGAACCCGGAAAATTACTTCTTGAAGCGATCGAAACGACGACGGAATTTCTCAACGCGACCGGCGGTGTCAACAATGGTGTTTTGCGCGCCAGTGTAGAAGGGGTGAGATTCAGAGCTCACGTCCAGCTTGATCAATGGGTACTCTTTGCCTTCGTATTCGCCTGTTTCGCGGCTTGGCGCGGTGGAACGGCAAATGAATTTGAAGCCGTTGGACATGTCCATGAACAACACTTCGCGGTAATTGGGGTGAATGCCTTCTTTCATGAGTTTCTCCGTTGCAGCCAACCCGGCGGTCTTTGAGTTTTCAAAATTGCTCAGACAAAACCGAATCACTTGCTGGTTAATTGGGTAACCGTGAATTATAGGTTCTCTTCGGCGAGGGGTCAAGTTAACCGCCAGCAACATTGTAAGCGTGCACTGCCATGGTGCAAAACTACCCCTTTGAGATGCGTTCACCAATATGGGGGTACTTTTTTGGTGCATTTACCATGCAAGATGAATAACCTCAATAAAATCAAAATTCAAATCCATGAAAAAACAATTCACCCTAATTCAAAAAGCCTTGGGCATTTGCGGGGCAGTGTCGGTTATTGTTGTGGCAAGTCTTGTTTGGGCTACCTTTCAAATGAACGGTTTGCTTCAACTTGAAAGCGATGGCACTAAGAAAGTTGTACAGGAAAATGAGGTGAGCCGCTTGATTGCCCAAGCCAATCACCACACCACAAAAATGGCATCGTCGTTCAAGAATGTATTGCTGCGCGGAGAGGGTGAAGGTGCAGCGGAGAAGTACAAAAAGGAATTTTCGAAGTTTGTTCAACAGTTTGAGGAAACGACAGCAGAGCTGCTGAAAAATGAGGCGGTTGCAGCTGACCCAGCTCGGATCACTGCAATTCAGGCCTGGCAAAACGATTTCAACGCCGCCGCAACGGCTTACTCTGCGGCTTTGAATAAATACGATCCCTTGGTGCCGTTTCAGTATCGGGAGTTGGACAAATCGGTGAGCGGGAAGGATCGCCCTGTTGTGAAAGCGGGTTTGGCCATTGAGGAATTGGGTTTGCAAACTCAAACCGCAGCGATTGACAAATTGACCAAAGAAATTCACACCGATACAAACCGCGTACTGTGGACTTTGTACGCAAGTATGACTGTTACTTTGGCTTTCCTTTGCGCTAGCCTTATGTTGTACGCCCGTTCTGTTCGACAAAGTTTGGGCGCTGAACCTGGCTTTTTGGCTGAGCAAGCCAGCAAGATTGCCTCAGGCGATTTGCAGTGCACCGAGATGTCGAACCTAAAGTCCAAACCAGGAAGTGTGACCGCCGTATTTGAAACCATGCGATTGGCATTGCTTGCTTTGGTAGGCGATATTCGGCAGAAGACCACTGCCGCTGAGCGAAGCCTTGATAGTATTCGCCAGCAGTTGAGCGTGGTGGATGAGTCGGCCGTTTCCCAGTCTAATTCCAGTGCACAAATGGCTGCGGGAATTGAGGAAATGTCAGCCAATATTTCGCAATTGTTTGATGTGGCTGAGCAAACCAAACTGGCAGCAGAAGGTTCCAGCGCAGAGTCGGAAACCGGGCTGGCATTGGTCGAAAGCACCTCCGGAGATGTGGAGAAAACTGCGCAGGGTGCTACGGAGTTAAGTAAAACCGTTCACGCACTGGGTAGTCAGTCCGATCAAATTAGTCAAATCATTTCAGTGATTGAGGAGATTGCAGGCCAAACCAATTTGCTGGCATTGAATGCCGCCATTGAGGCCGCGCGTGCAGGCGAGCAAGGGCGCGGGTTTGCAGTTGTAGCCGATGAGGTTCGGCGCCTGGCCGAGCGAACCACTCAGTCAACCTCTGAAATTGAGCAAATGGTGGGCGCGATACAGAAAGGCACACAAAATGTGGTGGCTGAAATGACCGGTTGGGCTGGCAAGGTGAGTTCAAGTTTGACAAGAATGAATCAGACCAAGGATTTGATGGGCACGATTCGGAGCCGCGCAGGCGATGTGAAAGTAATGGCCTCAGAAGTGACCAATTCATTGTCGGAGCAACGTGCCGCTGCCACTTCGTTGTCGACCCAGATCGAGAAGTACGCTGCAATGTCAGAGGAGAACGCCAATTGTGTGGGTGAAATCAGGAAGTCGTTGATAGATTTGACCAAGGCATTTGCTGAGCTGAATGCCCAGTGCGGGAAATTTAGGACAGCATAATAAAAAAACCGCCAGCCCGGCATAAACCAGACTGGCGGTTTTTGTTGCAAGCAGTGAATGCTTGGCTAAGGCAATTACATGCCCATGCCGCCCATACCGCCCATGCCGCCCATGCCGCCCATGGCACCCATGTCAGGTGCAGCAGGCTTGTCTTCAACCAAGTCTGCAACCATGCAATCGGTGGTCAGCATCAAGGAAGCAACAGAGGCTGCGTTTTGCAACGCAGTGCGGGTTACCTTGGTGGGGTCGAGAACGCCCATTTCTACCATGTCACCATACTCGCCAGTTGCAGCGTTGTAGCCGTAGTTGCCTTCGCCGCCCATAACCTTGTTGGCAACAACAGATGATTCTTCACCTGCGTTGGTTACGATCATGCGCAGTGGCTCTTCCATGGCGCGCAGAACAATCTTGATGCCGGCGTCCTGGTCTGGGTTTGCACCCTTCAGGCCAGCAATTTTTGCACGTGCGCGCAACAGGGCTACGCCGCCGCCTGGAACAATACCTTCCTCAACAGCTGCGCGTGTAGCGTGCAATGCATCTTCTACGCGGGCCTTCTTTTCTTTCATTTCCACTTCAGTGGCTGCGCCAACCTTGATCACGGCAACACCGCCAGCCAACTTGGCTACGCGCTCTTGCAGTTTTTCACGGTCGTAGTCGGAAGAAGATTCTTCGATTTGGCCGCGAATCTGCTTCACGCGGGCTTCGATGTTGGCGCCTTCACCAGCACCATCGATGATGGTCGTGTTTTCTTTGCCCACTTCAATGCGCTTGGCCTGGCCCAGGTGTTCCAGGGTTACAGTTTCCAGGCTCATGCCGGTTTCTTCTGCGATTACAACGCCGCCGGTCAAAATGGCGATGTCTTCCAGCATGGCTTTGCGACGGTCGCCAAAGCCTGGTGCCTTCACTGCACAGGTTTTCAAAATACCGCGAATGTTGTTCACCACCAAGGTTGCCAAGGCTTCACCTTCGATGTCTTCAGCAATAATCAACAGTGGGCGGCCAGCTTTCGCAACTTGTTCCAAGGTGGGCAGCAGGTCGCGAATGTTGCTGATTTTCTTGTCGTGCAACAACACGAAGGGGTTGTCCAGCGCAACAACCTGCTTTTCCTGGTTGTTGATGAAGTATGGGCTCAGGTAACCGCGGTCAAACTGCATGCCTTCAACCACATCCAGTTCGTTGTCCAGGCTTTTGCCGTCTTCAACAGTAATTACGCCTTCCTTGCCAACTTTTTCCATGGCTTCAGCAATGATGTTGCCGATGGATTCGTCGCTGTTGGCGGAAATGGAACCAACCTGCGCAATCGCCTTGGTGGTTGCGCATGGCTTGCTCAATGCGCGCAGTTCAGTGATTGCAGCGGTAACAGCTTTGTCGATACCGCGCTTCAGGTCCATTGGGTTCATGCCGGCGGCAACGAACTTCATGCCTTCCTTCACAATGGCTTGGGCCAATACGGTGGCTGTGGTTGTACCGTCGCCAGCGTTGTCAGAAGTTTTGGAAGCCACTTCTTTCACCATTTGTGCGCCCATGTTTTCGAACTTGTCTTTTAGTTCGATTTCCTTGGCCACAGAAACACCGTCTTTGGTCACTGTGGGGGCGCCGAATGAGCGCTCAAGCACCACGTTGCGGCCTTTCGGGCCGAGGGTTACTTTCACTGCGTTGGCCAGAATGTTTACGCCACGCACCATGCGGCTGCGTGCGTCGTCGCCGAAAAATACTTCTTTAGCTGCCATGTTTAATCTTCCTCTTAAATTCTATGAAATTAGGCTTCGTACTTAAGCCTCGATAACGCCCATGATGTCTTCTTCGCGCATTACCAGCACTTCTTTGCCATCGACCTTGATGGACTGACCTGCGTACTTGCCAAACAACACGCGCTGGCCCACTTTTACATCCATGGCGATCAGCTTGCCGCTGTCATCGCGCTTGCCTGGGCCAACTGCAATCACTTCACCTTGATCTGGCTTCTCGGCGGCTGCTTCTGGAATCACGATGCCAGAGGCTGTTGTGCGCTCGCTGTCGAGACGCTTCACGATCACGCGATCATGCAACGGACGAATGTTCATGGATACCACTCCTAAATTTGTCTTTTAAAAAGAATTGCTTAGAGAAACTGCCGGGTGCTTTGTTAGCACTCACCGTCATCGAGTGCTAATAATAGGGGTGAGGGACAGGTATTTCAAGGGGCGGGTTGAAAAAAAGTTACCTGCAAGCGGGGTGTCAGTCACTTTTGTTTACACTAGGGGTCGATTTATACCTGCACTCCTCAGCATGAACAAAGCAAAGTCAGTTTTTATTGTCGTGTTTTTAGCACTGATCAACCTAAGCCTTTTGCATGTGGCCACCCTAAGCTGGCATAGCCCCCTTGGCCCTGGCTGGATGGGTGTGTTTGTATTGGCTTTACCCAATTTTTACCTGTTTGTGTGGATGTTCATGCGCAGGCGTGCCCGTACCTCTCGCAATCTTCATTTGCTGATGGCAACAAACTTAACTGGCTATGCTTTGGTGATGACCGATCCTGGCATGGAATCAAATCCCTGGCCCCTTGTGCTCGGAAACCTTATTTTCTTTGGCAGCATTGCCTATATTTTTTGGTATTCCAACCTGGGCGAGCGCAACAGCCCCGAGTTAAAAGAGGGTGAAAAGCTGCCCGTTTTCCAGCTGAAAACCCTTGAGAACGAAAATTTTTCCAGCGAACAATTCAAGGGTTCGGCATGGCTGCTTATTTTCTATCGCGGCAATTGGTGCCCCTTGTGCATGACACAAATCGGCGAAGTGGCGGCGCGCTACATTGATCTTGACCGTTTTGGCGTGAAGGTGGCCTTAATCAGCCCGCAGCCTGAAGTGAAAACCAAAGAACTTGCCAGCCGGTTCAAGGTGCCCATGAAGTTTTTTGTAGATGCTGATTTCAAAGCCAGTACAAAGTTGAAACTTGTACACGACCACGGTGTGCCATTTGGCTTGAATTGGCTGGGCCATGGCGAGGACACAGTGCTGCCTACGGTCTTGATGATCAACAAACACGGGCGAATTGTGTACTCCGATCAAACCTCGAATTATCGCGTACGGCCAGAGCCTGAGCAGTTTCTGGAAGTGGCACGCCAAAAGCTGGTTGGTGCAGAATCCTGATTGCCACCACGTTTCTAGCGTGAATGACTGGCAGCGGCTTGATCGGCGGCTGTCTTTCGTATGCTGCTAATCAATTCTTTGCTGATACGGCTTTCCATGCGGCGGTGCACCGGTTCAAGTGCCTTGCGCCACAGTTCAATTTCAGAAGGGGTTAACATATTCACTGTTGTGTTTTTTGATTCCTTGACCTTGCTTAAGGCTTGTGCATTTAGCTTCTCGGATTCATCGTCATTCTTGCGGGTCGCATCGGCAACACTTTTCTCAAGCGTGGCTCGAATGTCTGCGGGCAGGCTATTCCAGAATTTGCGGTTGACAATGACTGCGTAGCCCAAATAACCGTGGTTGGTAACCGCCACGTATTTTTGAACTTCATGCATTTTCTTGGAATACAAATTGGATGGCGGATTCTCTGTACCATCCACCAAACCGCTTTCCAGTGCCGTGTACACATCGGAAAATGCAAGCGGAATGGGTGTGGCACCCAGCGCTTCCATTTGTGCTTCAAGTACTCGTGAGGGCTGAATTCGCATGCGTTTGCCCTTTAAGTCTTCTGGCAAACGAAGCGGTGTGTTGGCACTCATTACTTTAAAGCCGTTGTCCCAGTAGGCCAAGCCCAATATTCCACGGTCCTCAAGCTGCGCCAACAACTGCTTGCCAATTTCACCCTGGGTAACGGTTTTCAATACCTGGCGATTTGGAAAAATATAGGGCAGGTCGAATACTTCGAAATCGCGCATGCCCAATTGGCCAAACTTGGCCAGTGAGGGCGCCAGCATTTGTACTGCTCCCAACTGAAGCGCCTCCAGTTCTTCCCTGTCTTTGTACAGGGAAGAGTTTGCGTAAACCTCCACTTTCACACGTCCCCGGGTACGCTCTTCAGCCAACCTTTTGAATTCCAGTGCAGCAATGCCCTTTGGTGTATTTTCATCGACTACATGACTGAACCTGATCAGGATAGGGCGTGCTGCACTGGCCGGTGCCAAAGCAACGCTGTGAAGTCCGAGCAAAAGTCCAAGTGCTGCCAAATATTTCATATCAAGATTTGATTGTGTGTATTCAATGAAAATTCCAGACTGGGGCTTACCTCACCATTGTGGGTTTCCACATCCTTTGAAATCTGTTTGCTATTTCATGGCACTATCCAGCCATGCAAGTGTTCGCCCCCTATGAGCCCAATTTAAAAAAGATCAAACGCCGTCAAGCCATGCGGTTTGGTGTGCCCGTGCTTGCCTTTTTACTCTTGATGGCTTTGTTGATGGCGGCAGTGTACTACGCCCAGCAAGATGAACGCGATCAAAGCCAATCAAAACTAATTGCAGATGCGCTCTGGGCGCGCCAGAACATTCAGTTTCAGGTTGGGGGCATGATCAATTCATTGCAGGCCCTGACGAACGATTCACAGATTTACTCATCCACTCGCCTGGCCTCAAGCTTGAACCAGCTCAGCCGAAGTTCTGCTGAATTGGTGGCAGTGTTCCGCGGGCAGGAATTAACGCCGATTGTTACCTTCGAAGACAATTTTGATGAATATGACCTGGAGGCGGTTCGCCAATTGATTTTGGCGCCAGTCAATCAGCGGTATGAGTCTCGCTTGGGTGGCTTGGTTGGGCCATTCATATTCCAGGGGCGGCATTATGTTGCCAACGTTAGTGTGGCCCACCGGGGTGATGCTGTTATGGCAGGCCTGATCGACCTTGACCTGATGTTGGAAAAAGAGCTGCCATGGTGGTTTGCGCAAGACAACCAGGTTGAATTGCTGGATGCCAGTGGTGCAATACTGTCGCGATTGGTCAAGGCAAGCCCAGGCGCGGGTGTTTACATGCACACCACTTCGCTGGAACTAGGCGGGCTTCAATTTCAACTCAGGGTCAATAGTATTCAAGAGGGCCCTCGATTGTTCAATTACGGCATCACCGCCGCGCTTGCATTCCTGCTATTAATGTTGTTGCTCAGTTTCATGATGTTGTGGCGCGACTCCCGCCGCCGGCTGGAAATTGAAGCGCGGCTAGAGGAGGAGAAGCTATTTCGCCAGTCCATGCAAGACTCCATGGCTGTGGGTTTGCGCGTGTGGGATTTGCAAGGTTTTATTCGGTATGTGAACCCGGCATTTTGCAATATGGTGGGTTACAAACCCGAAGAGTTAATCGGTATTCCTCAGCCTTTACCCTATTGGCCCAGCAAAAGCACCGAAGAATACAAACGATTGGTCGCTAACGTGATTTCAGGCAATGCGCCGCCTGAAGGCTTTGAAACCATTTATCAGCACAAAAATGGAAAGTTGATCGATGTTCTGATTGTTGAGGCACCACTAAAAGATGGGCGGGGTATGCACACCGGCTGGATGAGTTCAGTGATCGACATCACCGACCGAAAACGTTCAGAATCGCTGATCGCTGAGCAACGCGAGAAATTGCAAGCGGCCTCCCGGTTTGCCTTGGTGGGTGAAGTGGCGTCCAATATTGCGCATGAATTGAACCAGCCGCTGGCCACCATGGTGTCGTATGCGCAGGCTGGTATGAATTTAAGCCAGCGTGGTGCCAGCCTTGAAATGTACGGGCAGTTGTTTGAAAAACTGCGTGATCAGGCTCAGCGTGCCGGGCGAGTGGTGGGGTCGGTACAGAACCTGGTGCGAAAGCGCAAACCCACGCGCGAGAATGTTCGTGTGGCCGATTTGATTGATTCAATTCAGTTCATGGTGAATTCCACAGCCATGCTGCATCAGGTGCGTTTGCACTTTGACATCTCAGTACCCGAGTTTGTGTTGTACATCGACAGAATTATGGTTGAGCAGGCTTTGGTGAACCTGGTCAAGAATGCATCTGAAGCGTTTACTGCCTCGCAGCGCATTCGCAATGTGTGGATACGTGCTCGCCAGTTGGAAAACTCATTTGAGTTTTCGGTGCGTGATGATGGGCCGGGTCTAAGCTTGAATAACACCGAGAAAATGTTTGAAGCATTGGTGTCGACCAAGCCAGACGGGCTTGGCCTGGGTTTGAGCCTGTGCCGATCAGTGGCTGAGGCGCACGGTGGTCGCTTAAAGGCCGAGGCTGTGCCCACGGGTGGCACCTGTTTTACAATGGACCTGCCGATGGCGGTCAAAGAATCCATGGAAGGGGAGCAGTCAGTTGGAGCAAACTAGAAAAGTGCAGGTGTTGCTGCTCGATGATGATGACGATTTGCGCGAGGGCATGAAATGGATGTTCGAAACCGTAGACCTTCCCATGCACGGGTTTGCGAATTTTGAAAGTTTCAAGTCCAGACTTGATGAGTACATCAACAGCGATGCAGAACTTTGCCTGTTACTCGACCTGCGTATGCCGGACATGTCTGGCTTGGAGGTGTTTGAGTGGCTCAAGCGCAGTGGCTACAGCCTTGATCGTTTGCCTGTGATCTTTTTGACCGGACATGGTGATATTTCCACCGCCGTGGAAGCGGTTAAAAACGGCGCCTTTGATTTTTATGAAAAACCCACCACGGATCAGCGCCTGATCGAGCGGGTCAAACAGGCCCTTCAAAAATCGGGCGAATATTTGGTAAACCTGGAAGTGTTGAAGCAGTGGTCTGTGCGAATAGACCGTTTGTCGCCCAGGGAGCGCGAAGTGATGTTTTTGGTGGCCAAGGGCAAACTGAACAAGGTAATTGCCTCCGAGCTGGATATCTCCATGCGCACCGTTGAGGTTCACCGGGCAAATGTGTTTGACAAGCTCAAGGTGCGGTCTGCCGCTGAATTGGCCACTTTGCTAAGCCGTCTTGGTGATCGCCTTGGGTTTGATCAGTTGGCTGGGCTGGAATAAATTTCCACCATATTGGGCAGTTGAACTGAATTGCCAAACAGTGGGTTTGAGGTAACTGGGTGTAGCTCCAGCACAAAAGCCCTTCGGGCCAGGCGATTTTCCCTGAAATAATTTTGAATAGTGTCCAGCCTTTGGCTGGCCACAGCCAGATCGTATTCAGCGCTGCCATCTGTTTCGGTGCTGGATCGAATTAAAATGGGGCCGGATCTGCCCGATTTTATAGCCTTGTTCAAAGCCTCCAGTTTGGGCAGGCAATTCGGTGGAATCTCGGTTTGGCTTGGCTTGAAATGGATTAACAGTTCAAGTCGCCTGTCCTCTCTGCGAAGCGTCAATTCAGCCGCTGTACTTTCAGATTCTGATAACGCATTGACCACGCCATTGAATAAGTCCAGCGTGGGTTGGTAACCGCAGTGTAAATCAGGGTTGCTCAACCGCTGAACAATGTTGTCAATTGCCCGCACAGGCGTGGTTGCGCAAAATAGAGCAATACACGCCAGCGAGATTATTTTTCCTCTAGAGCGCTTGCTCATTGAGCACCCATTCATTTTTTGCCATCAGGCTTTTTGTCGTCGAGTTCGTTGTCGTCAATCGGAAGGCTTTCGGCTGACTTATTTTCGAACCTGGTTTCCTGTGTTTTGTCCGGAGTTTTGTTTGTGATTGATTCGGCTTGCGCAAAAGTTACTTTAATTTGATTGGCAAGCAAATGATAAATGGATGCTGGCAGAATTCGTTTGCTGACTTGTGTAGAGATGGCAGATACAAAAATTAGCGGCATCACCAAATCATGGTTGTCCACCATTTCAAGCACAATGACGAAGGCAGTAATTGGGCAGTGGGTTACAGCAGATAAAACCCCTACCATGGCTAACAGCATCAGCGGGGCAGTTTCGCTATTGGTAAGCCCTGCAAAAAAATAACCAAAACCCGCACCAATCGAGAGGGTGGGCGAGAACACGCCGCCGGGCACGCCGCTGGCAAATGAAACTACTGTGGCCACCATTTTGGTGAGCCAGAACATTGGCGAGAGTTCTTCACTGTCTTGAAGTGCCGCTTTGGTTTCCTCGTAGCCTGCACCAAACACTTCAGCACCAAATACCAATGCCATAAGTGACAACACAACGCCGCAGCCTGCTGCAAACCTGTACGGAAAGCGGCTGCGCAAGCCACCCAAATAACTGGTGCTTGATACCAGAATCAACATGCTGCGCCCGTACAAGCCACCCACAATTCCCGTGAGAATGGCCAAGGTGCAAATAACCAGCCATTCCTGCCCCCAATCAATGGTGGCATTTGAATAGCCGAAATAAGAATAGTTACCTTGAAGAATCAGGGCGACCAAACCAGCCAGCACAATTGCCATGAGTAGTGCCGAGGTGTGCCGCATCGTTTTGCGACGCCCCAGTTCCTCGAAAGCAAACATCAGCCCGCCTAGTGGGGTATTAAAAGCCGCCGCAACTCCCGCTGCACCGCCAGCAATTATTAGTGAGCGTGTATCAAATAACTTGGCAATGTTGGGAAAGCGGCCAGCATACGCCATGAGTGCAGCACCAATTTGAACGGTTGGGCCTTCACGCCCAGCTGCCGCGCCTGCTGCAATCACGAACGGGGTGATCAGCAGTTTGCCCAAAAAAGCGCGTGGCCCCAACAGCCGTTGCATCAGCCTGGGTTTGGGGTGCTTTGTTACCTTGATGGCTTGCGGAATGCCGCTGCCACCTGCACCCCAGAAAATGGTGTTCACCAGCCACAGTGCAATTGGAAAAACAACAGGCGGTAGCAATAGAGCAACCCACATGTGCTCGGCAAACAGTTCTTTGTTCCATTCGCCTGCGTAGTCTGACATCCAGGCAAAACCGACCGCGAGAAAACCGACCAGCAGTGAAAAGGCGTAAATGACGGAGACAATCATGCCCCGGTCTGCCATGAAACGTGAAAGTCGAGCGCCTTGCGCCAGCCACTTGCTTTTGGAATTTGGCCGCACTGTGAGTGGTTTCCTGCTTGCTTGGTCAACAAGCCCAAATTGTCGCATAAAAACAAAAAACCCTCAGGCTTTCGACTGAGGGTTTTTCTTGGGTGTTGCCCCTTGCAGCTTTTACGCTGCTTTTTTAGCCAGCGCGGCGGCGGCTAAAGCCACCACGGTCACCCATATTGCGTGCCGCGTTTTCTTTGCGGGCACCCGAAGCGTGTTCACGCTTGGGGCCTGAAGGTGCAGCACCTTCAGCACGGAAGGCTGGGCGTGCACGCTCTTCCGAACGTGGGAAGCTTGGGCGCTCGGCGTCGCGGTTCCACTTTTTAGGCGCATCGGAATTGCCACTGAAGCCTGAAGGCTTGCGGTCACCGAAGGAAGGCTTGTCGCCAAACGATTTGCGTTCACCGAAGGGCTTGCGATCACCAAATGAGGGCTTGTCGCCGAAGGGCTTGCGGTCACCGAACGGTTTGCGATCGCCAAAGCTGCGCTCTTCACCTTGAACAAACGGCTTGCGGTCACCGAACGATTTGCGATCGCCAAATGCAGGTTTGTCGCCAAACGATTTGCGCTCACCGAATGCTGGCCTGTCGCCAAACGACTTGCGCTCGCCGAATGATGGCTTGTCGCCGTACGATTTGCGTTCGCCGAAGCTGCGCTCTTCGCGGGCTTCAAAGGGCTTGCGGTCACCGTAAGAGGGCTTATCGCCATATGATTTGCGCTCGCCGCCGCCAAAGCTGCGGCCTTCTGAGCGGCCACCACCGTTGCCAGCGTAACCGCCACCGCCGCCTGAACGGCCACGGCCACCACTAGGCTTGCCGCCGCGCGGGGCTTGTGTGAAGTTGCCGCGTGGCTCAAGGCCTTCAACCTGTTCTTCAGGAATGCGTGAATTGATGAAACGTTCAATGCCGCGAACACTGATGATGTCGCAGGCTTCCGCCAGGGTTACAGCCACACCTGTGCGGCCGGCACGGCCAGTACGGCCAATTCGGTGCACATAGTCTTCCGACTTCATGGGCATGCCGTAGTTGATCACATGCGAAATCGCGGGTACATCCAGGCCACGAGCAGCAACATCGGTTGCAACCAGTACCTTGATGTCGCCTTTGCGAACACTGGCCAGGCGACGGTTACGCACCACTTGTGGCATGCCGCCGTGCAGGGCGCAGGCGCGAACGCCTTCGTCTGCCAAGTCGCGGGCCAGGTTTTCAGCGTCAATTTGGGTGCTGGTGAACACAACGGCCTGAACCATATCTGGGTGCTCCAGCCAGTGGTTTAAAAGCTTGCGCTTGTGGCCACGGTTGTCGGCCCACATCAGTTTTTGGGCGATGTCGGCATTGGCCTCGTTTTGGGCCGCCATTTCAATGCGCTTGGGGTTGTTCATGATGTTTTCAGCCAAACCAATAATGCGCTTTGCAAAGGTGGCAGAGAACATCAATGTTTGAATGCGGTTGCCGCACAGCTGGTCGATGGCTTCCAGGTCTTCGGAGAAGCCTAGGTCAAGCATGCGGTCGGCTTCGTCAACGATCAGGGTTGTTACCGTGCTCAGGTTCAATTTGCCTTGTTGGGCCAAATCGAGCAAGCGGCCAGGCGTGCCCACCACAATGCGTGCGCCGCGCAGGCTGGCCATTTGTTTGCCGTAGGGCATGCCGCCCACCACGGTGGCTACACGAACACCCTTGGTGAATTTCACCAGGTTGATCGCGTCTTGGCTAACCTGTTGAGCCAGTTCGCGGGTGGGGCAAAGCACCAGGCACTCTGGGCCGGCCATGGCATCCATGGGGCTTTGTTCGCCGCTCATCATGCGGTGCATAACGGGCAGCAGGAAACCGAAAGTTTTGCCGCTACCTGTTTGGCTGGAAACCATCAGGTCTCCGCCTTCTTTGCCGAGTGGTACCACTTCAGCTTGTACGGGTGTGGGGGCAGTAATGTTCAAAGCGTTCAGGGCTTGCAGCAAAGGCGCGGCAAGACCCATGTCATTAAATGACATAGACATGATGATAGTTCCAATTCGATGTGGACTTAAAAATTCATCGACGAACAGAAATAAGACGACGCGGCTTGGAACTTAGTTGTTCCGGATGGTCGCAAGAGAACTGGCGGCGATGGGCGAAGCACAGCTTCTAAAGCTTGTGCCAACAAAGGCAACCCAACGCGGTCCAATGGTGAGAATCGTAAAACGACCCGTTGATTTGCAATCTGGACCGGAGTTTACTGGGTTTAGGTGCATTGCACAAGAAAATAATGTGGTTAAACCAACAATTAGTAGAAAAACACCACCATCCCCGCAATTGCCTATCAATTTTTCCGGAATCGGGACGTTATCACCTATAGAGGTATGCACTCAGGACTGGATTATGAGAAAACTGAAAATATTGATGGTGGCAGGCGCTGCGACCATGTTGAGTTCGTGCGATTTGTCGCAGATTCCGGGCCTGACCGGAAAGCTGTCCATGGAAGACAGCAAGGCAGTGGGCGCGGCATGCCGGCATTCGGGCCGTGCGCTTGAGGATTGTTTTACCTTAAACCCGAATACATCGCAGGCTGGTGTGTTTGAGGGGTGGCGTGACATGAACGATTACATGCTTGCCAATCAAATCGAGGTCGTAAAGCCTGAAATTCAAAATTCAGCCTTCAAGCAGGAAAAAACCGCGCACGACAAGCCAGAGCGTTCGGGTTTGCCTGTAGACCCTGGTTCTGACCCGACGGGTACGCCTGATGAGGCTGTGCCTTTGGCGCAGGGGCGACAGCGCTGGTTGCCCAAGGGGATTGAAGGAGGAGGTGGTTCAGGCGGCGCTGCCGATGACCCGGCAAAGACAAATTCTACGCAGGCCCCACCAACCTCGTTGAACAAAGCTGATTCCTCAGATGCAGGCCCGGTGGTTAACTCCAAAGAATCGCCTGTCAAAGAGGCGCCCGCAGCAGAGGCGCCACCCAGACCATGGGAGCGTAAAAAGGATCCGAAGAAACACACCTGAGAGGAGGTATTGGAATACCACAAGGTGGCGTGGGTGATATCCTGAAAGTTCACAATTGCACTTTAGGATTTCACGCGTGTCAGTTCGCAAAGCAGGTGGTGTTTTCGTTCTCTTGTGTTCGGTTTTTCCGCAAGCCGCATGGCCCAGTACAGGCGATCCGCAGGTGCGGGCTTTCCCGGCCAGCATCACCCAAGCTTTCGTTAAAAACGGCATCGCCGCAGGCGATTTCACTGCTTACGCACTTCCAATTTCTCCTTTTGTTGACCGCAAACCGCAAGCATATGCCCATGGTTCAAGCCAGTTGGTTAACCCCGCTTCTGTGGCCAAGGTGTTTACCACAGGCCTGGCCTTGCAAAAACTTGAGTCCACGTATCGGTTCAAGACTGGTTTTCATGCTGATTCTGAGCCTGTAGATGGCGTGTTGAATGGTGCCCTCTACATCAAGGGCAGTGGTGACCCGGCCTTTTTGAGTGCAGACCTGTGGGCCTCGCTTCGACAACTTCGAACCCAAGGTGTTGATGTCATTAATGGTCCGGTTGTGTTGGACGATTCTGCTTTCACCGAGCAAATGCCCAGCCTTGGCCTTGCGGAGGAGGAGGCATTTGATGACGCCCCCCACCGCGCCTACCATGCTCAGCCCGATGCGCTGCTGCTGAATTTTGGCGCCATGTCGATTGATCTGAAAGTGAATGAAAACAACGTGGTGGTGGTGCCCGAGGAGGCCCCCAGAGACTGGGCGTTTGTTTCTGAAATCAATTTGACTGCGGGTGCTTGTGGCGCCTGGAAAAACGGCATGTCGGTGGATTTTTCGAAGCCAGGGCGCAATGTGGTGGTTACAGTGAAGGGCAATTACCCCAGGCGTTGTGGGCAGCAGCGCTTGCCCATTCGGGTGCCTGCACAAGACTGGTTGTGGGAATCGTGGGTGAAGGAAATATGGTTACAGTTGGGCGGCAACTTCGCTGGTCCTCAAGGTGGGAAGGTAATTAAAGGAGTAACGCCGCCCAGCACCATTGCCTTGTACACCCATTACGGAAAACCACTGAGCGATTTGATCAAACAGATCAACAAATGGTCGAGCAATGTGATGGCCCGTCATCTGGAGTTGGCCGTGGCCGGCACACCGCAGGCTTTCAATGCGCAGTTAAAGGACTGGCTGAAGTTGCAGGGCATTTCGGCGAATGACTGGTTTTTCGAGAACGGCTCCGGTTTGTCCCGCAATACCCGGATTGATGCAAAAGGCCTGGCTGAATTTTTGCGCAATATGGCTGCCCGCTCTGATTTCCCCGATTTTCTGGCTAGCTTTCCACGTGCAGGTGTAGACGGTACGCTTCACCGCCGCGTTAACAATGTGGACGGGTTTGCTTACCTGAAAACGGGCAGCCTCAGCGGTGTTCGTTCTTTAGGGGGTTATTTGCGAGACCGGGAAGGGCAGTTGTGGGCGGTGGGTATTTTGGTAAAAAGCCCCAGGGCCCATGACAGTTGGGCTCCGATGGAAACGCTGCTTGAATTTTTGTACAGAGCGGAGTAAAAACAGGCCAAAAAAAATGCGCTTGCCTGCAAGCCGCGCCAATTCTAGTTTTTCCTTTGTTAGACTGAACGATTAGTTTTATTCATCCGCACGGAGTCAATATATGGACAACAGCAAAGACAAACTCTTTAGTGACATGAAAATTGTATTGAGCGATGCCGAAGACTTGTTGAAAGCTGCAGCTTCCTCCTCAGGCGAGCGTGCAGTTGAGCTTCGTGAAAAAGCGCTGACCAGTCTTCGCCGTGCCAAAGAAGTGATGCAAGACGCGCAATCTGCCGTAGTTGAAAAGGGCAAGGCCGCTGCACGTGCTACCGATGATTACGTGCACGATCACCCCTGGAAGGCGGTGGGTATTGCCGCGGCCGTGGGCTTTGTGTTGGGCTTGATTATTAACCGCCGCTAAAGCAAGGCCGTGCTGAATCCAAACGCCATGGCTGCTCTGAAGCGGGTTGTGGCCAGCTTGTTGGGTATGACCCAAACCCGCCTGGAGTTGGCGGGTGTAGAGCTGGCACAAGCCAGACAAACCACGGTACGTACGGTGCTGTGGTCGCTGCTTGTTGCATTGGCAGCAGCTTTTGCATCGCTGTTTGTTTGCATATTGGTGATTGCATTGGCTTGGGATACTCATCGCTTCCTGGCAATTGCCGGTTGTGCTGCTTTTTATGCGGTGTTGGGTGTGTATTTTTATGTTCAGCTAAAAGACACTTTGGCTTCCCAGCCGCCCTTGTTTGAAGCAACCCTGGCTGAACTGGGCCGTGACAAACAGGCCGTGCTTGACAGCTTGGCCAGCGAAACCAGCGAACCCAGGGAACAGCAATGAGCAAAAAATTCGACGCCTTGGAAGCACGCAAAGAATTGTTGATGATGAAAGCCCAGCTGGAGCGCATGGAGTTTGGCGGACAGGTGGATGCTTTGAAAAAAGAATTCGCTTGGGTCAATGTATTCAGGCAGTTCGGTTCCTGGTTGGGCAAGCGCAACATGCAGGCCTTGGGCCCGGTTGCAAGCCTTGGTGGCCAGTTTTGGCAAGAGGGGCTGAAAAAGTATCCTTTGCTTGGTATGTTGGCCTCCACCGCACTGCTTCGTTTTCGCCGACCCATTTCAAAAGTAGCTTTGCGTGCGGGCATCGGCGCCGTGGCCTTGGCGGCTGGCATGTTCTGGTTTCAAACGAGAAGCCCTTGGGCTTCTCGTTCGGCGACTAAGCCTTTTACAGACCCAAGCGACTCATAAGTTCTCGCACACGTTCATCCAGGTTGGGGTCAGGCTGAATACTTCGGCCCCATTCACGCGTGGTTTCTCCGGGCCACTTGTTGGTTGCATCAAGCCCCATTTTGCCGCCCAGGCCGCTTACAGGGCTTGCAAAGTCGAGATAGTCAATCGGGGTGTTTTGTATCAACACGGTGTCCCGCACGGGGTCCATTCGGGTGGTGATCGCCCAAATAACCTCCTTCCAGTCGCGCGCGTTCACATCATCATCCACCACAACAATAAATTTGGTGTACATGAATTGGCGCAAGAAGCTCCAGGCGCCCATCATGACGCGCTTGGCATGCCCAGCATAGGCCTTCTTCATTGAAATAACAGCCATGCGATAGCTGCAGCCCTCTGGCGGCAGGTAAAAGTCGATTATTTCCGGAAATTGCTTTTGCAAAATGGGCACAAACACCTCGTTCAAGGCCACGCCCAGTACGGCGGGTTCATCGGGCGGTTTGCCGGTGTAGGTGCTGTGGTAAATGGCATCGTTGCGCAGGGTAATGCGGTCTACGGTGAACACCGGGAACCAGTCTTGCTCGTTGTAATAACCCGTGTGGTCGCCGTAAGGGCCTTCCAGGGCGCAGTCCCAATCCTTCAAATATTCAGGCACGGGCGGGGGTTCGCGCAGCACGGTGACACCCTCTCGTATAGCGGGTACCTCGCCATCGGTTCGGCCTTTTCGGGCGGCAACGGCAATTGGGTGGTTGTAGGGGTAAATGTGGCCTTCAAGCACCATTTCAGCTTCAGCCGGAACCTGCAGTTCATTTCCCTTGCAGGCCACCAGTTCGGTGCGGCTGCCGCGCAGAAGACCTGCGAACTGATATTCCGAAAGCGTGTCGGGCACCGGGGTTACTGCGCCAAGAATGGTGGCGGGGTCGGCGCCCAAGGCGACGGAAATTGGAAACGGCTGGCCGGGGTACTTCAGGGCATGGTCTCGAAAATCGAGCGCACCGCCGCGGTGGGCCAGCCACCGCATAATGAGCCGGTTTTTGCCAATTTGTTGCTGACGGTAAATACCCAGGTTCTGGCGTTTTCGGTTCGGGCCTTTGGTGACTACCAATCCCCATGTAAGCAGGGGGGCAGCATCGTCAGGCCAGCATGTCCAAATGGGTATCCGGTTCAGGTCAACATCCGGGCCTTCTACTACGTTTTCCTGGCATGGCGCTTTGCTGACCACCTTGGGTGCCATCGATAGCACCTGTTTCACCAAGGGCAGCTTGTCCAGTGCGTCTCGCATTCCCTTGGGTGGCTCGGGTTCTTTCAGGTAAGCCAGTGTTCGGCCAATTTCTCGCAGCGCTTCGGTGTTGTTGGCGCCCATGCCCATGGCAACCCGTTTGGGTGTGCCAAACAGGTTGCCTAATACTTTATGGTTGTAACCATGGGGGGCGTCAAACAGCAAAGCGGGGCCTTCGGCCCTAAGCACTTTGTCGCAAAGGTGGGTCATTTCCAGAATGGGGCTTACCGATTCAGGTATCCGCTGGAGTTCACCTTCTTTGTAGAGTAAATCAATGAAGTCTCGAAGGTTTTTATATCGCATTGTGAAAAAAACTGCCTGATTGTGGTCCGAAAGGAACATTTCACAAGAAATAACAACCCATCGAAATAAGGCCTCCACAAGCGTTTCCAAAGGAGGCAAGGCCTAAAAAGCGGTTGATAGTTCATGCTTTGAGTAGAACGACTCTACCAGATTTCGGATTGACCACTGGCCAGGTTGACCCTAGAATCCGTTCAGCTTTGTGACGGGTATCAACAATGTCACACAAACGCAGTTGGAGGGCAAAGCCTTGAGGGAACTTAAGTTTGCCTAACTTCATCTTAAGAGTGCTTTAACCAAGCAGTACAAAGAAGTTGTTGGTTAAAGCAGAACGTTCTGCCTCACGGACAAAATGGAGGCAGATGCACCGCTGAGTCAAACAATGCAGGGTTTAGCCTGCGTTTGCGTAGCAGAGGAGGTTGCATGCAGCAGTACGAAACCATTCTGAGCGTCAATGGCCAGCAGGCCCAGTCCCGGAATTTACTTCAATCTTTAAAGCAGGCTGTTACTGGTCTGGGCGTCGCAACGTCGGTTTTGGCGACAGGTGCCGTGGCAATTTTGTTGTCGAATGCTGAACTTCGAAGTCAGGTGTTCTTCTCGGCCCCTGTGCAGGCAATTTTTGCCGCGGAAATTGATTTGCTCAGCGCAGGGCTTGTGGCGACACGCCCAGAGGCGCTTAAAAGCGCCCCCAACTCCGTTGCAGCTTCATCAGATTCAAAAAATCTGATGCCAGTGAAGTTCAATTCAATTGATTTGAGCAAACCGCTTACACCAGGTCAACGTCAAGTCACCTCATATTTGGCCAAGCGTTACAGCGTGTCACCGGAGGCGGTTGAATCCATAGTTCGATTGGCCTACAAGGTTGGCAAAGAGGAGAAGGTTGAGCCCACATTGATATTGGCAATAGTGGGTGTTGAGTCTTCCTATAACCCATTTGCCGCCAGCCCAGTGGGTGCCCGCGGTTTGATGCAGGTGATGCCTAAAATTCACAAAGACAAATTCGAGGCCTTGTCACCCGGTGATTGGTCGCCCCTGAATCCCGAAATGAACATGCGCGTTGGGGCCAAAATTATTCGTGAGTACACTCGCCGCACAGGTTCGGTAAGTGCTGGCTTGAGTTGGTATGTGGGGGCCGCGGTTCATGGCAACGACGGCGGTTATCCAAGCAAGGTGTTGGCGCTAAAGTCTCGCATTGATTCAGCCTACCAACAGGGCGGCTTGGTCGCTGCGCGTGAAAGTAACCAAAAGGTATCCGCAGTCACCGCTGCGGGCACCGAGGGCTAATTCACATTGCCTTGCCTTGATTGAACAGACGTATCCGTTCGATGGCGGTTTCCAGATTGTCCATCGAATTGGCATACGAAAGCCGCATCATTTCACTGCCCCGGAATCCCGAAAAATCTTTTCCGGGCACGGCGCACACCCAGACCTTGTTCAGCAGTTCCTTGCAATAGCGTTCGCTGTCGTAAGGAGACTTGGCGTAAACGTAAAATGCCGAGTCGGGTGTAGAGTGAAATTCGATGCCTGCCTCGGGAAGCGCCTTCACCACAAAATCCCTTCTTGCCTTGAATATTTTCCGTCGTTCTTCACAAATGGCCAGTGTTTCTGGCGCGAAGCAGGTCAGTGCCGCCCATTGCGCGGGCGTGTTGGGGCATATGCTTAAATTTTGGGCAAAACGTTCTATGGCAGGCAGCAAACTTTCTGGTACCACCATCCAGCCAAGGCGTAAACCGGTCATCCCAAAATACTTTGAAAAGCTGTTGATCACCACCAGTGGTGTTTGTTCACTGGGTGCGCCGGTTACTTGAAGCACACTTTGCGCAGGGCGGTCGTAACACAGCGACTGGTAAATTTCATCAACAATCACAAAACCACCTGCGTTGCTAACTCCGCTTACAATTTCCCGCATGGCCTGTTTGCTTAGCTGGGTGCCTGTGGGGTTGTTGGGCGAGGCCAATAAAACCCCTGCGGTTTGTGGGGTCCACTTCGCCAGCAAGTCGCCCCAGCTGGGTTGAAAGTTTTGTGCCTCATCGGTTTGTACAAAATCGGGAATGCCACCTGCCATTTGCACAAAGGTTTTATTGCAGGGGTAACCGGGGTCGGCAAGCAGCACTTTGTCGGCGGGGTTGACCAACGCAAGGCAGGCATACATAAGCGCGGCAGATGCCCCCGAGGTAATTACAATTTGGTGTGCAGGTACCTGTACTTGAAAATTGCTTTGATAGTATTGGCTGATTGCCTCTCGCAGTTCTGGCAAGCCAAGGGCTGACGTGTAGCGTGTTTTGTGTTCGGAAATTGCTCTCGCCAGCGCTTGCTCTATGGGTTTGGGCAATGGAAAGTCGGGCTCACCGATCGAAAGATGGATCACTTGATTTCCCTGGGCTTGCAGGGCGTCTGCCGCTTTCACCAGTTCCATGACATGAAAGGGTTGGATTAAATTGCCGAGACTGGACTGCTTCAATTATTCACCATTGTGAGTGAGTGGCGCCAACAAGTTGCGCGATTTGTGGAAACCCCTAGGGACAGCCTTACTGGCTAAGCCTATAATTTTCGGTTCTGTTGTTCACCTCAAAGAGAAGATTATATGGCTCAACCAATGGATCAGCGCTTCAGGCAGGCCGCCCTTGAATATCATGAATTTCCAAAGCCTGGGAAATTACAGATTTCGGCGACAAAAAGTCTGGTCAACCAGCGTGACCTGGCGTTGGCCTATTCTCCCGGTGTTGCGGCAGCTTGCGAAGAAATCGAGGCTGATCCTTCAACTGCGGTGCGTTACACCGCCAAAGCAAACCTGGTGGGTGTGGTTACCAATGGTACGGCTGTACTCGGCTTGGGCAATATTGGCCCACTGGCTGCCAAGCCCGTGATGGAAGGCAAGGCTGTATTGTTCAAAAAGTTTGCTGGTATCGATGTGTTCGACATCGAAATCAACGAGAATGATCCTGACAGGTTAATTGAAATTATCGCATCGCTGGAGCCAACATTCGGCGGTATCAATCTGGAAGACATCAAAGCCCCGGATTGTTTCAAGGTAGAGCGTGCCTTGCGCAAGCGCATGAATATTCCGGTATTTCACGATGACCAGCACGGCACCGCAATTGTGGTGGGCGCGGCTATTTTGAACGGTCTGGAAGTGATTGGCAAAAAGCTGGATGAAGTAAAGTTTGTGGTTTCCGGTGCGGGTGCTGCAGCGTTGGCTTGCCTTGAGTTGCTGGTTGAATTGGGCTTGCCCCGCAAAAACGTGTGGGTAACTGACATTGATGGCGTGGTTTACAAGGGCCGCGCCACCAACATGGACCCCGACAAGGAACTGTTCGCGCAGGAAACTGCAGCGCGCACACTGGCCGATGTAATCAAGGATGCTGATGTATTTTTGGGTTTGTCGGCTGGCGGCGTGTTGAAGCAAGACATGGTTCGCGCCATGGCGGCTAAACCTCTAATTCTGGCCTTGGCCAACCCCACGCCAGAAATTCTGCCTGAGCAGGTGAAGGAAGTTCGCGACGATGCCATTATGTGTACTGGCCGAACCGACTATCCCAACCAGGTGAACAATGTGCTGTGTTTCCCCTTTATTTTCAGGGGCGCTTTGGATGTGGGTGCCACCACCATTACCAAAGAAATGGAAATTGCAGCAGTTCGCGCCGTGGCCGAGTTGGCCCGCAAAGAACAGTCCGATGTAGTAGCCTCTGCCTACCGTACACAGAATTTAAGCTTCGGCCCCGAGTACCTGATTCCCAAGCCTTTCGATCCACGCCTGATTGTGCACATTGCGCCTGCTGTGGCCAAAGCAGCCATGGAAAGTGGCGTGGCCACGCGTCCAATCGCAGATCTGGACGCCTACAAAGACCAGTTGCAGCAGTTCGTATACCATTCCGGCACTTTCATGAAGCCAATTTTTGCGGTGGCCAAGCGTTGTGTGTCTGAAACACCGCAAACTTCACGCATCGTGTTTGCTGAAGGCGAAGACGAGCGCGTAATGCGAGCAGTGCAAGTGGTGGTTGATGAAGCCATCGCCAAGCCCATCATGATTGGTCGCCCCGCAGTTATTGAACGCCGCCTTGAGCGTTTTGGTTTGCGCATCAAGCCTGGTGTTGATTTTGAGTTGATCAACCCCGAGTACGATGAGCGCTACAAAGACTACTGGCGTATGTACCATGAGCTCACCAAGCGCAAGGGCGTAACTGAAGAGTACGCGAAAATTGAAATGCGCCGCCGCAACACTTTGATTGGTGCGATGATGATTCACAAAGGCAATGCGGACGGCATGATCTGCGGCACTTTTGGTACGCACTCGCTGCACTTGCATTACGTGGACCAAGTGCTGGGTCGCCGCGCTGGTTGCAACACTTATGGTGCAATGAACGGCTTGATGTTGACCAATCGCCAGGTGTTTTTGGTAGATACGCACGTGAACTACGATCCCACTGCCGCGCAAATTGCTGAAATTACCTTGATGGCTGCTGAAGAAATGCTGCGTTTGGGTGTGCAGCCCAAGGCTGCATTGCTGTCACACTCCAACTTCGGCTCCAGCAACCAACCTTCTGCTGTGAAAATGCGTGAGGCGCTTCAAATTCTTCGCAATATTGCACCTTGGCTAGAGGTGGATGGTGAAATGCACGGTGATTGCGCCATTGACGAACAAGTTCGGAACACCATTTTCTCGGGTTCTACACTGACTGGTGAGGCTAACCTGCTGGTGTGCCCGAATATTGACGCTGCGAACATTTCATACAATCTGTTGAAGTCAGCTGCAGGTAACGGCATTGCGGTGGGGCCAATTTTGTTGGGCTCTGATAAACCTGTTCACATTTTGACCGCATCTGCCACGGTTCGTCGTATTGTTAACATGACTGCCTTGGCCGTTCTTGACTCCAACTCAGAGCGGGTCAGTTCTATTTAAAGCAGCGTTTTAAAACAACAAATGGGCGTGCAAGGCACGCCTGTTTTTGTTTTGACTTATTGAAAATGTGTCGCACAATGGTTTCATGAGCGAACCAAACACATTTCACAGTGAAGACCACGATGATGTCACCGGGCTAGTGCTGTCGGGCGGTGGTGCACGTGCTGCTTACCAGGTGGGCGTGTTACACCAGCTTGCCAAGTGGTTCGAGCAAGAAAACAAGCGTGAATTCGATTTCCCTTTCAAAATTTTATGTGGCACTTCGGCTGGTGCAATTAATGCCGCTGCCCTTGCTTGTGCAGGGCGCAACTTTTACCAGTCCACAGACCGGATGCTCAAGGTTTGGGAAAACTTTAGTTCCGATCAGGTGTTTCGTTCTGATTCCTTAGGAATTATTCGCACCGGTGCGCGCTGGTTGTCTGCGCTTTCAATCGGCTGGATGTTGCGCAAGCGCCCAAAGTGTTTGCTCGATAATTCGCCGTTGTCACATTTACTGCACCAGTTGCTGCATTTTAGAAGGCTTGATGAAGCACTTGAGAATGGCACCATTCACGCCTTGGCGGTTACTGCATCCAGTTACAGTTCAGGCCGTAGTGTCACATTTTTTCAAACCCAGAAGGCGATTGAAAGCTGGGCTAGAACACAGCGAGTGGCATTGCCCGATCGCATTACGGTGGAGCATTTGCTGGCCTCTGCTGCCATTCCTTTCGTGTTCCAAGCAGTCAAACTGAACATTGAAGGAAAAATGGAGCACTTTGGAGACGGTTCCATTCGCCAACTGGCACCGATCAGCCCGGCCATTCATTTGGGGGCAAACCGGGTCATGGTGATTGGCTCCAGTCAATCAGACCAGGACCACACCGAGCGTGTTGAAATTCAAAATGCCTACCCCAGTTTGGCGCAAATTGCGGGCCATGCCATGGCCTCAATTTTTCTGGACAGCTTGTCGATTGACATTGAGCGCCTAAGCCGTGTGAACAAAACCCTGGGTTTGTTGCCGCCCGAGATGGCCACCAAAACCACTTTGAAGCCGATTGAGCTGTTGGTGATTTCACCTTCCGAGCGGATTGATGAAATTGCAGCACGCCACACGCAAGACCTGCCCAGGCCTGTGCGCACATTGATGTCGGCTCTTGGTGCCACGGAGGCCAGCGGTTCTTCTTTGGCCAGCTATTTGTTGTTTGAGGCCAATTACACCCGCGAGTTGATACGCATGGGCATTGCCGACACCATTGCCAAAAAAGACGCCGTTTACGAGTTCTTTCACCTGGGCCAATCGGGCCGCTGAGTTAGGTGCAAAGCCGCGTTACAATCAACGCTTTAAGGCAGTACAGGCGTTTTTTCATGCACTCACCTTTGGTTTCCGCGGCCTGGCATGCCAGGATGACCCATGCAGACGGTGCAGATGGCCTTTGCGTGGCGCATGGCAAACCTGTTGCGGTGTTAAGCACCTTCGATGCGAAAGAAGTGCGCACCCTGATTGAGCAAGCCCACAACTTGTCCAGAAACGGTTTGTATGTGGTGGGTGGGCTTAGTTACGAAGCTGCGCCAGTGTTTGATGCAGCTTTGCCGGTGTGTGAGTCTAATCATTTTCCTTTGTTGGAGTTTCACGCCTTTGAACCCAGCCAGATCAGTATGCTGGACAAATCGCAGTTGCAGCGCTTGCCCGACGATGCGCAATTCAGCCCTTGGCGTGATCAGCAAACCAGCCAGAATTACCTGCAAACCTACCAGCAGCTTAGGCGTGCAATCGAGGCTGGTGAGTTTTATCAAGTCAACCTGACCACACGGCTCAAGGCGTGCAGCCCACAACTGGATGCTTGGGCGGTTTTTCAGCACTTGTATGCAAACCAGCCTGCACCACAAAGTTTGTTTTTGCGCGGTAGCGTGTTCAATGCAATCAGTTTGTCGCCCGAGTTGTTTTTTCGCTGGGACGGCCAAGAGTTACACACTGCACCCATGAAGGGAACACGCAAGCCCGTGGCAGGTAGCCTCGATGTGCTCAGCGACAGTGAAAAAGACCGTGCAGAAAATGTGATGATTGTGGACTTGCTGCGCAACGACATGGCCAAGGTGTGCCAGCCCAAGTCGGTGCAGGTTCGTTCGCTGTTTGACGTGATGCATTTGCCCACAGTGGATCAAATGACTTCCAGCATTTGTGGCCGAACCTTGCCCGGCACTACGCTGGTTGATGTGTTTGCAGCCCTTTTTCCATGTGGCAGTGTTACCGGGGCGCCCAAATCGCAGGCCATGCGGCGCATAGCACAGTGGGAGCAGGCGCCAAGAAAATTGTATTGTGGCGCCCTTGGTGTGCTTGGCCCTGCTGGGCAGGTTCAGTTCAATGTACCAATTCGAACTGTGATTGAACAGGATGATGAACTGGAATATGGCGTGGGTAGCGGCATTACCTGGTATTCAACAGCCCACGATGAAAAAAAAGAGTGGTGGCAAAAAACCGCATTTTTACGACAGGCCACCTGCGATTTTCAAGTGCTTGAAACCTTGAGGCTGAACAATGGAACATGGTTGCATTTGGAAGAACACCTGGATCGAATGGCAAGTTCGGCCAACCATTTTTCATTTTTATTTGACACGCAACGGGTACGGCAGCAATTAAGCCATGTGGCAAACAACAAGCCGCAAGGCATTTTCCGCGTGCGTTGTTTGCTGGATGCTTGTGGAGAGTTGCAAGTTGAATTGCATCCATTTGAATTGAATGAGCGAGCTGTGCTGTTGCGTTTGGCTGATTTAGCCATGCAGGGCGAACCCGAGTTTATTCTGCACAAAACCACATACCGTCCGGAATATGAATATTTTCAGCAACAGGCCAACGGTGCGTTTGATGTACTGCTGTTCAATTCGCAAGGTTTGATTACGGAAACATGCCGCTGCAATGTGGTGCTAAAAATTGATGGCGAGTGGTTAACTCCACAAATTTGCGAAACCGCCGGTACTTATTTGTTACCCGGGGTGTTGCGGGCCCTGCTTTTAAGAGAAAATACGATTCGGCAAACCACATTGAATGTGCAAGACTTGCAGCGCGCACAGGCAGTGTGCCTGATCAATAGTTTGAGAGGCTGGGTGCCTGTAGAAAAAGTGGTAGATGCACATGACAGGGTGCTTTTTTCTGCCAACTAAAAACAATAAACAAGAAGGGAAAGTGAGATGAACCCGACCACCATTGAACTGATTGGCGCAATTGTTTTCGCAATTGCCGTAATTCACACCTTTTCAACCAAATATTTCGAACGCCTGGCGCACACACAACCCAACCATTCTGGTTTGTGGCATTTGCTGGGAGAAGTGGAGGCTGTGTTTGGTTTCTGGGCCATGGTGCTGGTTGTGTTCATGTTCTTCATCATTGGTAAAACCGGTGCAATTGAATACGTAGACACCCGAAACTACACCGAACCCCTGTTTGTGTTTGCCATCATGGTGATTGCTGCCAGCAAACCCATTCTGGTTTTGGCGGGGCGCATTGTGCGCGTGGTGGCCTCGGTAATACCAATTGACAGGCAGGTGGCTTATTTTTTCACCACATTGTCTATCGTGCCCTTGTTGGGTTCGTTCATTACTGAGCCTGCTGCAATGACGCTGGCTGCATTTTTGCTGCGCGACCGTTTTTATGCACCCGGTATCAGCAACAAATTAATGTACGGCACACTCGGCGTGCTGTTTGTGAATATTTCAATTGGTGGCACCTTAACCCCGTTTGCTGCACCACCCGTATTGATGGTAGCGGCCAAGTGGGGTTTTGACATGCAATTCATGTTGAGTACCTTTGGCTGGAAGGCAGCAACAGCTGTTTTTGTAAATGCCACTGTACTTACCTTTTTGTTTGCAAAAGAATTGACCGCCATGAAAAAGCCTGCTGAAAACGGCCTCAAGGAAGACATGCCAGTGTGGGTTATTGCCACCCACTTGCTGTTTCTTGTGGGTGTGGTGGTGTTTGCCCACCACGCTGCCATGTTCATGGGTTTGTTCCTTTTTTTCCTGGGTTACACAACTGCCTACAGCCGTTACCAAAACAAACTGATTTTGAAAGAAGGCTTGATGGTTGCATTTTTTCTGGCAGGTTTGGTGGTGCTGGGTGGCATGCAAGCCTGGTGGTTGCAAGATACATTAAAGGGCATGAGCCCCACAGCCCTTTACTACGGCGCCACTGCATTAACAGCAATTACTGACAATGCAGCGCTTACTTACCTTGGCTCGCTTGTAGAAGGTGTGGATGGTCAATTCAAATACGCCTTGGTGGCGGGGGCTGTTACTGGTGGTGGTTTAACCGTGATTGCGAATGCACCTAACCCGGCAGGTTTTGCCATTTTGCAAAAGTATTTCAACGACGGCTCTATCAACGCTGGCAAGTTGTTTATCGCTGCGCTCGGGCCCACACTTGTGGCGGTTGCCGCCTTTCAATTGTTGTAAAACGCTTTCGGGAGTTTTGTTTTGAACGAACAAAACATGGATTACCACGATCAAGAGCCAGCAGTCGAACTGCCCCATGATCTAGATGATGCGCAACGTGCCTTGGCCGAAGTGCAGGCCATGTTGCGCAAACAAAAAGTAATCGAAAGTGTTGTTCACAATCAGCAAACCACGGTTAACCCCGAGCGGCAAAGCCTGGTTGAGGAATTGGTACACCGCCAGCACCTGACCGAATTGGGCAACAAGCTTTACTTGCTGCACCCAGCTGACGTGGCCTATGTGTTGGAAAGCCTTCCCCAAGAAGAGCGTATGCTGGTGTGGGGCTTGGTTCGTTCCGACCGCGACGGTGACATTCTGCTTGAACTAAGCGATGCCGTACGGGAAAGCCTGATTAAAAGCATGGACAGCGAAGAATTGTTCGCTGCCACGGAATCGCTGGATGCCGATGAAATTGCGGAGTTGGCTCCAGACCTGCCACGCGATGTGGTGGAAAAGCTGGCCAGCAGCCTGAGCCTGGAAGAGCGCGAACAACTGCGCGCTGCCATGAGTTACCCGGAAGATTCCGTGGGTGCGCGCATGGACTTCGACATGGTGACCATTCGCGACGATGTAACTTTGGAAGTGGTGCTACGTTACTTGCGCAGATTTGATGAACTGCCTGACCAAACCGACCAGGTGTTTGTGGTTGACCGTGTGGATCATTTCAAGGGCAGTTTGCCCTTGGATCGTTTGCTGGTGAATGAACCTGAAACCCTGGTGAGTGAGGTCATGAGCCGCGAGGTGCTGATGTTGTCGGCACTGGATGATGCTTACGAGGCGGCACAGGCTTTCGAGCGTTACGACCTGGTGTCCGCACCTGTACTTGACCCTTCTGGCAAGTTGATTGGCCGCCTGACCGTGAATGAAGTGGTGGATGTTATTCGCGAGGAAAGCGAATCGGATCTGCTTTCAAGTGCTGGTTTGCGCGAAGAAGAAGACTTGTTTGCATCGGTTTGGGAGTCTGCGAAAAACCGGTGGTTGTGGTTGGGCTTAAACCTTTGCACTGCGTTTTTCGCAAGCCGGGTCATTGATAGTTTCGAGGGCACCATTGCCAAGGTGGTCGCTTTGGCCACACTCATGCCGATTGTGGCGGGTATCGCTGGCAATTCAGGCAACCAAACCATGACGTTGATGATTCGCTCCTTGGCCTTGGGGCAGGTTACAGCGGCCAACTTCAAGCTTTTGCTGAAAAAAGAACTGGCCATTGCCGGTTTAAATGGTTTGGTGTGGGGCAGTTTGGCCGGCCTGGCTGCGTGGGGCTTGTACTTTGGTTCGCCCAATGCTGTGATGTTGGGTTTGCTGATGACCCTGGCGGTGATGTTAAACCTGTTGGTGGGTTCGTTCATCGGGGTTATGGTGCCATTGGGACTTGAAAAAATCGGCCGCGACCCGGCCATGGGTTCCTCCGTTCTGCTTACATTTACTACCGACAGCATGGGCTTTTTCATTTTCCTGGGGCTGGCCTCCGTGTTCTTTTAGCGTTGCGGTTGCGCATGCCTTCTGTTTCAATTGTCATGCCGGTTTACAACGAAGTGCCGGCGGCTGGCGACAATTCCCTGTCGAATCGAATTCAGGCACTTGTTCAGCTGCTTGGGCCAGGTGACGAGTTGTTGTTGGTTGATGGTGGTTCTACCGATTACAGTTGGCCTGTATTGCAAACACTGGCCGAAAAGCACCCACAAATAACTGCTCTTCAAAGTGGCAAGGGCAGGGCTCAACAAATGAATGCAGGCGCAGAAAAAGCCCATGGCGATGTGCTGCTTTTTTTGCATGCGGATACTGTGTTGGGGCAGCACAGCTGGCGTGATTTTTTATCCAGGCTTTCCATCGTAGGTGGTGCGCCCGTGTGGGGGCGTTTTGATGTGTGCATTGAAGGGCAAAGCCGGTGGTTGCCAATCGTGGCCTGGTTCATGAATCAGCGTTCCAGGCTTTCAAAAATTGGCACAGGTGATCAGGCTTTGTTCTGTAGCCGCGGGCTGTTCAAGCAGCTTGGCGGTTTCCCAAACCAGCCCCTGATGGAAGACATTGAGTTGTGCAAGCGTTTAAAGCAACTTGCACCGCGAGCATTTTTGGCGATTGCTTCACCCGTGTATACATCGGGGCGCAGATGGGATTTAAACGGTGCCTGGAAAACCATTGTGCTGATGTGGCGCTTTCGGTTTTTGTATTGGCGCGGTGTGCCTGCCGCTGGGCTGGCAAGGCTTTACGCCGACACCCGGCAAAAGCTGCCCGTTACTGTGGCGGTGTTTGCCAAGTATCCGCAAGCTGGGCGAGTAAAAACAAGGTTGGCACCACTGTTGGGTGCCGAGCAATGTGCCGTATTCGCCCGCTATTTGTTGTTGAGCACCCTGGACAAATTACAGGGAGTGAATGTGGTCGTGTGGACTGATGGCGGTAGTGCTGAGCAATGGGCGGCCCTGTTAAAGGGGCGAACTGTGCTGCGTTACATTCAACCGCAAGGGCATTTGGGCGTGCGAATGCAAACCGCAGTTGAAACCCACTTGAACAACAGTGAAATTGTGGTGCTGCTTGGGCCAGATGCCGTTGAGTTTACCCAAGCTGATTTGCAAAAATTAATATGCGCAGCCAGGCAGCAAGGGCTCGCTTTTATACCGGCGCATGATGGTGGCTATGTAGCCTTGGCCTGCAATCGAAGCGTACCTGAAATTTTTTCCGAAACCATTCAATGGGGCACTGCCAGTGTGGCTGAGCAAACCCGTACTGCCCTGCAGCACAAGGGTTTGCAAGCTTTGTGGTTGCCACCTCAATTGGACATTGATGAGCCAGCCGACCTAGAGAAAGCAATCGGGTTAGCTTGTGTACCCGCAGATTGGCCTGCGCGTTATTCAGCACATGAATGACTGGGTATTCAAGGGTGTTCTATGAGTTTTTTTGCACGGAAAATCATTGTTGTTAAAGCGGCTGTTTGTTTGGGATTACTGCTTATATTGACAAACGCTTTTGCTCAGGGTACCAACGCGTTGAAACCATGGCCCGCAGACCCCGCAACTGGAATTCCCGCTCCCTGGAAAGCGCAATATCACCCGGATATTCCTGCGCATACCCAATTCAAATTGTTGAAACAGGGCAATCAAACCGTATTGCAAGCTGAAGCTGACAGTGCCTATGGCACGCTGGTGTATGCCTTTTCCAAATCTATGGAGTTGAAAACCTTGGCCTGGCAATGGCAAATATTAACTCAACCAAGCAATGCGAATTTGCAAACCAAGGCGGGTGACGATGCGGGCGCCAAGGTGTGTGCTTTTGTTCAAATTGATGAAGCCAGGCTGGGTTTGGGAACCCGCCTGGCTTTGGCCGCTGCACGTACTTTGTCAGGCGAGCGTTTGCCCGCTGCAACGCTTTGTTATGTGTGGGGATTGCCCGGCGAAAAAGTAGGGCAGTTGTTTGACAACCCTTACACCGACCGCGTGAAGAACATTGTGATTCGAGATGCTGCTAGCGCCGCTGAGCTGATTTCAGAAACTCGGGATTTGCAGGCCGATGCCCGCAAGGCCTTTGGCAATGAGTTACCGGAAGGCCCAGTGATGTTCACTGGTTTTGCGCTTGGGGCAGATTCAGACAACACGAAATCGAAAGCCAAGGCTTTGTTTGGCAGTGTGCAAGCTCAACCCTGATTCAAATTCATGGTTTTAACAATTCGCTCGCAATACCTGGCAATTTGATCAATTTCCAGATTCACAGGGCTGCCTGCTTTCAGGTGTTTCAAGGTGGTCATTTGAACAGTGTGTGGAATCAGATTAATGTGAATGTCGCATTCGCCTGAATCATGATCATCTACTTTGTTTACAGTCAGGCTGACGCCATTCACGGTGACTGAGCCCTTGTATGCAAAAAAAGGAGACAAGGTTTTGGGTGCCCGAATTTGCAAATGCCAGCTTTCACCTACGGGTGAAAAATCAACTACGCTGCCCAAGCCATCTACATGGCCGCTAACCAGGTGGCCGCCCACGCGGTCAGAAAGGCGCATGGCTTTTTCAAGGTTCACTTCACCGGGTTGGCTTAGGCCCACGGTTTTCGACAAACTTTCCTGAGAAACATCTACATGAAAGGTTTGGGCTTCCATGGCCACCACGGTCATGCAGGCCCCTTGAATGGCAATGCTGTCGCCTAGCTTTACATCGGAAAAGTCGAGAGTGGGGGCATGCACAGCCAAGCGCACGCCAGCATAGGCAGAATCCTGAAGGGGTTCAACAGTTTTGATTTGGCCAATTGATTCAATAATTCCTGTGAACATGTTTGCTACTACTCCTGGTTGTTTTGAACCCACGTAATTCGCAGGTCTTGTCCAATTTGTTCAAAAGATTCAATTGCCCAGCTTGTGTAAGCGGGCAGGGCATCCAGTTCAGGCAGGCGGAACAGGCCCTGGCCTGGCCCCAAAAAACGCGGGGCAATGTACTGCACAATTTCATCAACCAAACCCGCTTGCAGAAACGAACCATTCAGCCCAAAACCGGCTTCAAGGTGCAGTTCATTCACACCACGTTGTGCCAGTTCCCGCAACAGGCGCAGTAAATCTGTTTTTACTTTGCCAGCATGTAAACCTGCTGCCACTGGGGCCACGTTCAGTGCTTCAATATTTGTAGCGTTTGGATGTGTTGCCAGCCAGGCTGGGGCCTGCGGTTCAGTATGCGCAATCAGCACGCGCCCGGTCTGTAACAGGCGTGCATCGGGCGAAATTTCAAGCTTGCTGTCCACGATTACTTTCAGCGGTTGGCGCTCAGTGTCAATTCCACGCACGTTCAGTTGCGGGTTGTCAGCCTTTACTGTGCCAATACCGCTGAGCACTGCACAGGCTTGCGCGCGCAGGTGGTGGCCATGTAGCCGGGCTTCTTCGCCGGTAATCCATTGGCTGGTGCCGTTGTTTAATGCGCTAATGCCATCGGCGCTGCTGGCCACTTTCAGGCGCACCCAAGGGCGTTTGCGTTCCATGCGGCTGAAGAAACCCCGGTTTATCCAGCAGGCTTGTTCAACCAGTATGCCATGTGAAGTTTCAATGCCAGCTGCTTGCAATATGGCCATGCCTTTGCCAGCCACCAGCGGGTTGGGATCTAGCACTGCAGCTACAACCCGCGCAACGCCAGTGGCCACCAGTGCTTCAGCACAGGGGCCTGTGCGGCCATGGTGCGCACAAGGTTCCAGCGTTACGTAGGCGGTGCTGCCTTGCAGTGAGATGCCGCGTGCCTTAGCGTCGGCAATGGCCTGTACCTCTGCGTGGCCTTCACCTGCCTTGGCATGAAAGCCCTCTGCAATTGCAACGCCATCGCGAACAAACACGCAGCCCACACGTGGGTTGGGTGTGGTGCTGTACTGGCCCTTCCAGGCCAGGTTCAGCGCATGCTGCATCCAGTGTTCGTCGGTGGATAGAAGGGTAGCCATAGCGTAGCGATCAAGCGCCTTTTTTGGAAGCGGTGCGGGGCTTGGATTTGTTGCTGTTGCCCGTGCTTTCTGCGGGGGCTGTTAAATGTGCAATTTCTTCCGAGAAACTTTGCAGGTCTTCAAAGCTTTTGTAAACCGATGCAAAACGAATGTAGGCCACTGTGTCCAGTTGCTTGAGTTGTTGCATCACCAATTCGCCCAAAAGCTTGGTGTCTACCTCTCGGGCAGCACTTACCAGAAGTTTTTCTTCAATGCTTGAAATGGCGTCGTCAATGGCTTCTGCCCGCACCGGGCGTTTGCGCAAAGCGAGCATTAAACTGCCGCGTAGTTTGTCTCGGGAAAATTCAACCCGTGAGCCGTCTTTCTTGACGATGGCGGGCAGAAACAGTTCTGCCCGTTCGTAGGTGGTGAAGCGTTTGCCGCAGCTGCTGCACTGCCTGCGGCGCCGAATCGCGTCGCCTTCTTCAGACGTACGCGAATCGACTACCTGGGTGTCGGCGTTGCCACAAAAGGGGCATTTCATAACGCCGTGGCCCCTGCCTTATTTGTAAACAGGGAACTGGCTGGTCAATTCCTTGACCTTGGAGCGAACGGTGGCCAGTGTGGCTTCGTCTTCCGGGTTCTCAAGCACGTCAGCAATTAAATGACCAACAGCACGGGCTTGCTCTTCCTTAAAGCCACGTGTGGTCATGGCTGGGCTGCCCAAGCGAATGCCGCTGGTTACAAATGGTTTTTCAGGGTCGTTCGGAATGGCGTTTTTGTTCACGGTAATGTGTGCATTGCCCAAAGCGGCTTCAGCTGCCTTGCCGGTGATGCCCTTGGCACGCAGGTCAACCAACATTACATGGCTTTCAGTGCGGCCCGAAACAATACGCAAACCACGCTCAACCAGTGTTTCAGCCAATGCCTTGGCATTCAATACCACTTGCTGTTGGTATTCCTGGAATGCAGGTTGCAGGGCTTCGTGAAACGCCACGGCTTTGGCTGCAATTACATGCATCAAAGGGCCGCCCTGAATACCGGGGAAAATGGCGCTGTTGATTTTCTTGGCCAGTTCTTCCTTCATCAAAATGATGCCGCCGCGTGGGCCGCGCAGTGATTTGTGTGTGGTTGATGTACACACATCGGCATGCGGAACCGGGTTGGGGTATACACCCGCAGCAATCAGGCCGGCGTAGTGGGCCATGTCAACCATGAAGTAGGCACCTACTTCCTTGGCAATTTTGGCAAAGCGTTCAAAGTCGATGCGCAGGGCGTAGGCAGAGGCACCCGCGATAATGATTTTTGGCTTGTGTTCGCGGGCCAGGGCTTCAACCTGGTCGTAATCAATGGCTTCTTCCTTGTTCAGGCCATATGAAACCACGTTGAACCACTTGCCAGACATGTTCAATGGCATGCCGTGAGTAAGGTGGCCTCCTTCTGCCAGCGACAAACCCATGATGGTGTCGCCAGGCTGTAGCAGCGCGAAAAATACGGCTTGGTTAGCCTGTGAGCCAGAATTGGGTTGAACGTTGGCGGCTTCAGCACCAAACAGTTTTTTCAGGCGATCAATGGCCAGGTCTTCAACCACGTCTACGTATTCGCAACCACCGTAGTAGCGCTTGCCTGGGTAACCTTCGGCGTATTTGTTGGTCAGCTGTGAACCCTGGGCTTCCATCACGGCTGGGCTGGCGTAGTTTTCAGACGCGATCAACTCGATGTGGTCTTCCTGACGGGTTGTTTCCTGCTGAATGGCAGTCCACAATTCGGGGTCGGTTTGGGCGATGCCCTTTTGGCGGTCAAACATAACGATTTCCGGAAAGGATTGGGTTCAAGACAAGCCCAATATTCTAATTGATTTCAAGCGATTCGACCATCGACTTCGTCCATGTTTTGGCCGGGTTTGTCGTTGTTCAAATGACCAGTCCAGGCCCACAGTTTCACGCTTTTCTTGCCTTGGGAATCAATGTTGATCACATTTAGTGCGCAATTGGGCAGTTGCCATTCGCGTTGCTTGTGCAGCGGCTCGCCCGTGCAATATCTGTAAATACAATCGAGTACACCGCCGTGGGCCACCAGCAGGGTTGTTTTGCTTTGGTTTTTGTTGGCAATTTGCTCGAAAGTTGAAATTACCCTTCTGTAAAACTGGTTCAGGCTTTCCCCGCCCTTCAAGGGGGCATCGACCACGCGGTTTTTAAGGCCTGAAAATTCTTCCGGGCTCTTAATTTGCATTTCATCGCCTGTGAGGCCAGCCAAATGGCCGTAATCCCGCTCCCGAAGGCCTGTATTCAATTCAATGGCGGGTGTTTTCGCGCCGTGAATTGTTCTTGCCGTGGTGTGGGCCCGGCTTAGGTCGCTGCTAAAACAGTGGTGATAAATTTCCGCTCCTTGGGCTTCAAGAGCGTCAAAATATTCGCGAACCAACTGCGCTTGCAACAAACCATGCGTATTCAGGGCAATGTCGGTGTGGCCCTGAAAGCGTTTTTCCTTGTTCCAGTCGGTTTCGCCATGGCGCACCAGAATAAAGCGGGAGCCAGTCGGTTTTTTACTGACAATTGCACCAAAATCAAGGGATTTGGACTCCAATTGAGTGTTCAATTCAGGTGCACCTTTGCAAAGCGGCGTTTGCCAACCTGAATAACAAAGCTGCCCTTGGCCAAGCGAGTTGCCTTGTCCGATACCTTTTCACCGTCAATTTTCACGCCGCCTTGTTGTATGTTGCGGTTGGCGTCGCTGCTGCTTTCGCACAGGCTTGCAGCCTTCAATACCCAGGCAAGGCCTGCATCGGAATCGCCTTCCGGCAAAGTCAGAATCACTTCAGGCATGTCATCGGGTAGGGCACCTTGTTTAAATCGTGCCTCGAATTCGGCCAGTGCATCCACTGCGGCTTGTTGATTGTGAAAGCGCGCAACCAGTTCCTGAGCCAGTGCTACCTTGGCGTTGCGGGGGTTTTCGCCATTGGCACAGGCTTTTTTCAGGGCCTCGATGTCGCCCAGGGATTTGAAGCTAAGCAGGGTGTACCAGTTCCACATCAGGTCGTCGGAAATAGACATGACTTTGCCGAACATATTGCTAGGGCTCTCGGTCACGCCTATATAGTTGTTTTTGGATTTCGACATTTTGTCTACACCATCGGTGCCCACCAACAGCGGCATGGTCAAAATACACTGTGCGCTTTGGCCATTTTGTTTTTGCAGTTCACGCCCCATGAGCAGGTTGAATTTCTGATCTGTGCCCCCCAGTTCCAGGTCGCTTTTCAGAGCAACGGAGTCGTAGCCTTGCAACAAGGGGTACAGGAACTCATGAACCGCAATTGGGGTGCCGGATTGATAGCGTTTGGTGAAGTCGTCGCGCTCCAGCATGCGAGCTACGGTGTAACTGCTGGCCAGGCGGATCATGCCATCAGCGCCCAAAGGCATGCACCATTCGCTGTTAAAGCGGATCTCCGTTTTTTCTGGATCCAGAATTTTTACAGCCTGCTGGTGGTAGGTTTTTGCGTTTTCCTGCACCTGTTCTTTGGTCAAGGGGGGGCGGGTGCTGTTGCGGCCCGATGGGTCGCCGATCATCGAGGTGAAGTCGCCGATCAAAAAAATGACTTGATGGCCCAAGTCTTGCAACTGACGTAGTTTGTTGAGTACCACTGTGTGGCCCAAATGAATATCGGGTGCTGTAGGGTCAAGTCCCAATTTGATGCGAAGGGGTTTGCCTGTTTTTTCGCTTTGAACCAGTTTTTGAACCCATTCGGATTCAATTAGCAGTTCTTCGCAGCCACGCTTGGTCACTTCAAGGGCATATTTGACGGAATCAGATAAATTTTCAGTAATTTCCGTAAATTTGGGTGAGCTTCTATCAGGTGACTGGTTCATTTGGCAATCCTTTGTTACACTCTGGCAAACTTCAGTGTTGTATTTTTGAAAATAAAGCTGATTGTGGGCGATCGGCTCGTGAAATTTCACACATTTAAAACTAAAACATGATGCTTCAGAACTTATTAGAGCGAGCAATCGCCGCATGCGACCACGGCTTTTCTTTTGCCAGGCGCGTAATTCAATCGGGGTGGCAATATGCAGACTCTGCTCTTCCCCAATCTCACAATCATCGAAAGTGGGTCATTGTAGGGGTTTTTTCGTTTCCAATTCTTGGCGCGGTGGTCGCAATCGCTGGCTCTGTACAAAATTCACCTGTCGACTCTGCCTTGATCAATTCTGAGGTTGTTGTTGAAGCGGTTGAATTGAATTTGGCAGACCAGGGCGTGTATACCTTCGATCCCTTGGTGGCCGAAGAAAGAATTCGCCGTGGTGACACCTTGGTGGGTTTGTTGGAAAGAATGGGAGTTAACACCGCAGGGCTGGCGGTTCTTTTGTCGCAAGATAAAATCGCGCGCAACCTGGTGAATTTGCGTGCGGGTCGTGTTTTGACAGTGCAGCAAACAGCCGACGGTGATTTGGAATGGCTACGCTACAAAAGTGCTGTTGACGAAGACAGCCAGGAATCGATTCTGGTTCAAAAGGTAAATGGGCGGTTTGTTGCAAAAATGGAGTCCGTTAACTTTGAGAAACAAATCGTATTTCGTTCAGGCCGTATAGAATCTTCACTGTTTGCCGCCGCTGACAAGGCCGGGGTTCCAGATTCCGTGGCAATTCAGCTGACAGAGATTTTTGGTTCAGATATCGACTTTCACCGCGAATTGAAAAGGGGTGACGAGTTCAAGGTGGTGTATGAAGACTTGACCTTGGAAGGGCGCTCAGCACGTGCTGGTCGGGTGTTGGCGGTTGAGTTTGTCAACGACAGCAAGCCGCACAAAGCCTATTGGTTTGCTCCGGGCGGAGGCCGCACCGCAGGTTATTACAATGAGGAAGGTCGTAGCCTGAAAAAGTCTTTCCTGCGCTCACCGTTGGCCTTCTCGCGTATTTCTTCTGGCTTCACGCCCCGTCGTTTTCATCCTATCCAGCAGCGCTGGAAGGCACACAACGGTGTTGATTATGCAGCACCTACCGGCACGCCCATCATGGCCACTGCAAGTGGTACGGTCAAGTTTTCAGGTTGGCAAAACGGCTACGGCAATTTCGTTGAAATTCAGCACCACAGCGGCTACAGCACAGCTTACGCGCACCTCTCGCGTTTCGGCAGGGGTGTAAAAGTTGGGCAAAAGGTAGAGCAAGGTGATGTAATTGGCTACGTCGGGGCTACTGGCTGGGCAACCGGGCCACACTTGCACTATGAATTCCGCGTCAACCGGGTTCCGAAAAACCCACTCAGTGTTAATGTGGCACAGACTGAGCCACTGGACAGGCGTTCATTCGGTGAGTTCAAGCGTGTGCAGTTGGCGTTGGACCGTCGCATGGAGCTGGCCACAGCTCAACGCTTGGCCCGTGCCCAGTAAGTCATGATCGCTTTGGGCGCCATGTCCGGCACCAGCACTGATGGTGTCGACATCGCTGCAATTCAGATTGATCCCAAAACCCAGGAAATGCGATTTCTCGGTGCAACAAGCGCGGAGTTTTCGCAGGCCCTGAGAGACACACTTCTGCGGTTGCAGGAAATCCCCCCCAAGTTCTCGGCCAGCACCGACCCAATCTCCATTTTGTTGCAGGCCCGGAAAGACCTCACCGAGTTGTATGCCAGTACAGTAAACGAGCTGCTGTCTTTTCTGGGACTGGAGCCAGCTGACGTTCGCGTAGTGGGGGCGCATGGGCAAACACTTCGGCATCGCCCTGACCTTGGCTACACCTATCAAATGCTGGACGGCGCATTGCTGGCCTGTAAAACAGGCATTGATGTGGTGAATGATTTCCGGTCTAAAGACCTTGCCTTGGGTGGGCAGGGTGCCCCACTTGTTCCGGCTTTTCACCAAGCGTGGTTGAATGGCAGGGGTATTTACAACCACACGGCGGTATTGAATCTGGGGGGATTTTCAAACCTTTCGGTTTTGAATGGGCAGGAGCAACCCTTGACCGGGGGCGATTGTGGGCCTGCCAACTGTTTAATGGACCTTTGGGCTCAACGTGCGTTTGGCCTGCCCATGGACCAGGATGGTGAAATTGCAGCGGCTGGTCGCCCGAACATCGCTTTGCTGGACCGTTTTTGGACTCATCCATTCTTTCGTCAATCCTGGCCAAAAAGTACAGGGCGCGACGACTTCAGTGCAGAATGGTTTGATCGTTGTCTTGTTGACTCGGATCACCTGTCTTCAGAAGATATCATGGCAACTTTGTTGGCCTTGAGTGTGAGGGCTGTAAAGTCATGTTTGCCTGTGTTGGTTGAGCAGGTATATGTGTGCGGTGGTGGCGCAAAAAACACTGCCTTGGTAAATCAGCTGCGCTGCGAGTGTGCGCCGACCGATTTTTTGCCAATTGAAAACCTTGGATTGCCAGCGCAAGCTGTCGAGGCTGCGGCATTTGCATGGCTTGCTGGGCAGTATTTGCAGACAGCGGCAGGAAATTGCCCTTCGGTGACCGGAGCAAGCCGTACTGCGGTTTTGGGGGCTTTACACTCAGCATCGTGAATTTTTTTGGTTACCGGCCTTAAACCTGGTTGCTGAGCAACGACTTGCCTGCTTTATTTTCTGGTTTGTGAAAACTATCGGTGCTGCTGGTGGGTTTGGTTGGTGCGTGCTCCTTGCCTGGAAACAGTTCGGATATGACGTTGAGGCAAGCGTCGGCCTGACCGGGAATCAAAGGAATTTGAATTATTTCACGCCCAAATTCCACTTGTGGATTGCTTTCAACGCTCGCATGGTAAATCAAAATGCAGCAGGGTTCGTAATCCAGCAAGGAGGCCAAAAGTTTAAGTTGCTCCGTGGCGTAGGCCTTCTGTGAGGGTTCTCCAGCGTAAAAAATGTACACCGGGGACATGCCTTTGCGCAGCGCATTCAGGTAAGCACGATAAGCTCCATTGAGATTGAATTCGACTTTGTCAAAGCCCTGCGTCGGCAACCGGCGTTGTATCTCCAGCAACTGCTCGTGGTTCACCGCCATTACTTGCGCTTCGAAAGCCGGGTTGGTTTTGAAAATGGTGCGCTTGCTGCGCAGGTTGATTTCAGCCTCTTCTGGCAAAATCACCTCAAAAATTGACCCCGCCAGTTTGCCGTTGTAGTAGCGGTTGCGGCATTCTGTTTTGGCAAGTATTTGCTCACTCAAGTCACGAACAATTGTGGATCCGTGGCCCCAACCTTTGTTGTGTGCGGCAACTTTGTTGTTTTCAACGCCTGAACCAGTGTCCACTACTTGAATGCTCGGCCTACCCTTGCGCATGCGCACACCAACGACAACACCACCCTTGTTCGTGTATTTGATTGCATTGTCCAGTCCATTTCGGATTATTTTGGTCAATGCGTCTTTGTTGCTCATTACCGTAATCTCGCTAGGCACGTACCGAATTTGCAGCTCTTTGACTTCGGCCAATAATCGGTATTCTTCAATCAATGGGCCGAGTACATCGTGAATGGCCACTTGTGACATGGAAACAGAGTTGTCATCTTGCGGGTATTTTATTGCATTGCCCAGCTGATCGAAAAAATCTTCCAGCATATTTTTCAGGGCTTTTTGTGCAGTTTGAATGTGTTGGTATCGGGCAGTTACTTCAGGATCTTTGGATATGGCCTTGCCCACGCTTGCCAAAATACCCAAGGTGCTAAGAGGTTGGCGCAGGTCGTGTCGAAAATCTTTCAACACTCTACGCCCCCGAAAAGCCAGTTTCATGATGTCTTGATCAATTTTTGTCTGGCCGTCCCGGCCTTTTTTAATTCGTGTTCTTGAGAAATCCTGAAAGATCATGTGGACAACGCTGCTGCCCAGCAAAACATAATAAAGCGCCTCAACCGTACTGAAGCTTATATTGGTTGTGAGTTCGTTTGAAGTGGATGCATGAAACAATCCATTGACCAAACAATAAAGCACACTGAAATAAATTGCTTTGATCAATGTGACTTTGGGCAAATCACTGTAAGTTTTGATAATTGCCAACAGGCAGATCGCTTGAACCAAAACAAAAGCCGTGTACACCAAGCCAGATGCAGTGAAGATATCCGCCACCGCTGCCAAACAGCCAATTGAAAACGGCACCATGGGTGAGCGGTCTGCGGAAATGGCGCCTCTTTTTCGGCCTAAAAACGCAGTCGCGAAAAACAGAAACGATAGCACCTGCAGGGCTGCATGAATTGAGCTACCGTGTTCCAGCTCTTGGTGAGTACCATACCCCAACACAAAGAAACCTAGCATCACAACCCCAATCACAGCGGCAGCATTCTTCCGTTGATTGGGGAGATGATTTGCAAAAAATGGGTATAAAGCAATACCCATTAACACTGCAAGCCCTGATAGTGAACTGTCTGTCATTTTATTGTTATAGTAATTGCCAGCTTTTTTGCCAGCAATTGGTTTCTATGCCGCGGCTGATGCGTTGAGTCTTGGAATTTTGCGATAAAGACTGACAGCCTGGGTTCTGTTTTTCACATTCATGCGTGTGAAAATTTCACGCAAATGTGTTTTTATCGTTTCTGGAGACAAGTCAAGCTTGCGGGCAATTTCTTTATTGGACAAGCCCGAAGCCAGAAAATGCATTACCTGTTGTTGCTTGTGTGTTAACTGAATGCCATTATTCTGGCCAAGTCGCCCAGTGATGTGCTCACCATTGGTTTGGCGATTGGACAACGCGTTTGGACGCCATTGAACCTGAACACCCGCGCGGGTCAAAGCTTCCAGCAATATGGCTGAGGTTTGTTCAAATCCCTCGGATTTGGACAATACCCAGGAGGGAGCATGCTGATTGGGCACTACAGAGTGGAGCAGTGTGTCATCACCACTCATGATCAGGGTGGGCAAATTGGAACTGATCAAGGCCAGTGTGTCGATTACGTTTTGCCCTTCACAATCAGGCAGGCGCAGGTCGGTGATGACCAGTGCGGGCGAATTTTTACTGAGCAGTTCTTTGGCGTGAGCAATGCTGGCAGCACACAGAATGTCTGCGTTCGTTGCCACGAATTCGACCAGGTCTTTGATGCCTGTCGCGAAAAGTGGATGATCCTCAATAACCAGAATTTGGTTTGATGGCATGAATGTCTCCTCCCGAGGAAAGGCTAGTTGAAAAGGTGTCACCACGTGTGAGCATATGAACATCTTTATTGGATTAACACTTTTTTCCAACCCTCTTTAGGGTGAGTTAATCGTTTCGCGTTCAGGTAGTCAATAGGCAAAACCAGTAATTAAAGAAATTTAAACAAATATTGCTTGAATTGGCTTGGTTCTGTCACATCTTTTTACCGAGTTCTGTTCCTATGTCTCAGCCTTGCAGGCTGTTAAGCTGTGCAGGGGTGGCTTTTCATTACAATAACGGGGTAGATCGGGAAGTTGGCTGATCCAAATCAGGCTTGAGCAAAAACATGAGAACAAGATTAGGCGCCGTGAGTAAACCAGTGGATGAAACGCAGGCCAGGGTGAGGCGCAAAGAACAAACCCGCCAGAACTTGATGCAGGCCGCGTTGACCCTGGTTGGCAATGGCAGCAGCTTCACGGCTTTGGGCATACGTGAAATAACCCGAGAAGCAGGTGTGGTGCCCACGGCCTTTTATCGCCATTTTAAAACCACAGATGAATTGGGTTTGGCACTGGTCGAAGACGGCGGTATTACCTTGCGCAGGCTATTGCGGGAGGCTCGGCAGGCCAGCCTGCCAGGTGAGGACATGATTCGGCATTCTGTGAGTGTGTTTGTCACTTACCTAAAGCAGCATCACCTTGAGTGGCGTTTCATCAGCTCAGAACGATCGGGTGGCTCTCCGGCTTTGAGAAATGCCATTCGCAATGAGATTGCTCATTTCACCAATGAAATGACAAGCGATTTGCGCCTTTTGAATATTTTTCCAGGGCTTTCCACTCACACGCTCACCCTGATTTGTAGCCTGGTGGTTACTTTGATGATGAATTCGGCCACTGATTTTCTGGATGCCCGGGCGGATCAGCCGCAAATCGAGAAAGAAATGCTCGACAACTTTGTGAAGCAAATTGTCATGGTTTTTCTTGGTGCAGCCCATTGGGAAGAAGAGCCCACGCAATCCTTGCTCAGTGGCTTGTCCAAACAAAAATGATAAAACCGATCGTTTATGTCGACCTGGACGGTACTTTAAGCCCCTCGGATGTTCTTCTCGAGAGTTGCTTGCTGTTGCTCAAGCGCAATATTTTTTATGCATTTTCGATGTTGTTGTGGGCAATCCGCGGAGCGTGGACGTTTAAAACCGAGGTGGCCAAGCGAATCAATCCGGTTTTGGATAATTTGCCCATTGACCCAGTGGTGCTCGATCGTTTGAACCAGTTGAAGGCAGCGGGTCACGAGCTGGTGTTGGCGAGTGCGTCCCTGCAACGCGATGTTCAAAAGGTTGCCAGTCGCTTGGGCATTTTTACCCGGGTGATCGGCAGTGAGCACAGCAATTTGAAAGGGCTGCAAAAACTGGCTGCCATTCAGGCAGATTGCAAGGGTCAGCCTTTCATCTATTTTGGCGACTCCTCGGTTGACATTCCTGTCTGGAAACAGGCTGCACTGGCATTCGGGGTGAATACTTCGTTTCGTACCCGCACCAAGGCGGCAGTGGCTGGCATTGCGTTGAACAGGGTCGATACTCGCAACAGAAGCGCCAAGGTGTGGCTTAAAGCCATGCGTATGCAGCAGTGGGCCAAGAATGGCTTGCTTTTTTTGCCTCTGATTGCTGCGCATGAGGTCGACTGGGCCTTGTGGGGGAAAATGTTGTGGGGGTTTTTGGCATTCGGCTTTTTGGCCTCAGCCACCTACATCTGGAACGATTTGATGGACCTGAATGCGGATCGCCAACACCCGCGTAAGCGCCACAGGCCAATGGCCAGCGGTGCGCTCAGTATTGGTAGGGCGTTTGTGTTCATGAAGCTTTTGGGCTTTACTGGTTTTGCCGTCGCCTGGTTGGCTGTGGGTTGGCAGTTTACGCTGGTGCTGTTGGTGTATACCGTGGTTACACTGCTGTACACCTTTGTATTCAAACGCACCGCTTTTGTTGATGTGTTGCTATTGGCCATGCTTTACACGGTAAGGGTAATTGCTGGCGGCGTTGGCACCGGGATAGAGCTCTCGAGCTGGTTATTGGCCATTTCTTTGTTCGTTTTTTTAAGTTTGGCCTTGGTCAAGCGTTGTGCTGAGCTTGAGTTTTTACAGATCGAGGGCACTCAGCCACAAGGGCGTGGTTACCGCATGAGCGACCTGAGCTACCTGGTGTCCATGGGCATTTCCAGTGGATTTGTGGCCGTTTTGGTGCTCGCATTGTATGTGGACAGCCAAAATGGTTCGATGCTGTATGCAAGACCAGAGTTTTTGTGGGGTATTTGCCCTTTGTTTTTGTACTGGCTAATGAGAATATGGATCATGACCTCCCGCAAGGAAATGATCGATGACCCAGTGCATTTTGCCATTCACGACCGCATAAGTTGGGGCTTCCTGGCCTGCGTTGCTGCGCTCGTGTACCTGGCTTCGTGAGATATTCACCGAGTATGTCGAGCCATTATTTATCATCAAGGCCTCATGGACTGGAGTTGACTTTAAACACCGCCAAGGGTTTGTTTGGCTGGACTGTGGTTTTGACCGCCTTGGTCAAACTGTGGCTAGCATGGTTTTTCCCCATGACCGGCGACGAGGCCTTTTTTCATCTCTGGTCGACCAACTTGAACTGGGGTTACTACGACCACCCGCCCATGGTGGGATGGTGGTTGTGGGCGCTAAGCCATGTGGGCAATGAGCCGATTGTGGTTCGCAGCCTTACCTTGTTGTTGACCACTGTAATTGCTTTTGGTGTGGTGCTACTGGCTCGTGAATTATTACCTCGTGAGCAGGAGCCGAGGGCGTGGTTGGCGGGGGCGGTTTATTTGTCCATGCCAGTGTCATGGTTTGCAGTGTTTGTTACCACTGACACGCCCTTGATATTTTTCATGGGGCTGGCCACATACACCTATGCGAAAGCGATTCGCGCCGAGTCGGGCCGGGCCATGTTTTTGGCAGGCTGCTTTTTAGGATTGGCCTTTTTATCCAAATACTTTGCTGTTTTATTGGGTTTTGCTTTTGGGTTTCATTTGCTCTTTCAGCGCCAGCGTTTCAAGTACCTTTTCCTTTTGCTGGCCGGTGTTTTGCCGTTTGCCAGTGTGAATATTGGCTACAACCTGCACAATTGCTGGAACAACATCATGTTCAACTTGGTGAACCGTCATGGGGATGCGCAGTTGGGCTGGGCCACGGTGCTTACCTACCTGGGCATGATGATTTATCTGATCACACCATGGGCTCTTTGGAGTCTGCTCAAGGGTAGCCGAGTATGGTTGCGCCAAGGCGCACTGGCCTTTGCCTTGTGGGTTCCGCTTGCTTTTTTTCTGCTGATTTCGCTTGAAAAAACAGTGGGTTTACATTGGGTGTTGGGCTTCTTGCCGATTGCTTTTGTGCTGTTGGCCCTATGCACGCCTAGCATATGGATGAAGCGTTATATCGCTTTTAATGCAGTGTTGTCGATTCCGCACTTGGTGTTGTTTGGTCTGCTAATGCATGCCGATGTGTCGGTTTGGCCCAAGAAAGATTTTCAGGAAGATGTGCTGTTTCACCGTAATATGCCCGCTATTCTGAAAAAGCTTGAGCATGGGATGCCCGCCAACGCAGTGCTTACCACCGTTGCTTATTCACCTGCAGCTTTGATGACCTACCATTATGGCAAAGTAGTGCCGGTTTTCGGCCCCGGTAAATACCATGCACGCAATGACGACACCTTTGTGGATTGGCGTGAAATGAATGGCAAACCCATTCGGATCGTGGCCAAAGCCAAGCCAATTGACCCTGCTGTTTATCAGGATTACCTAAGCAATATTTCGGTTCAAACCCAAGTGATTGAAGGCGTGCCTTTTACTATTGTCGATGGCCGCAATTTTAATTATCAACGCTTCCGGGATGTGGTGCTGCGGGAAGCGGTGAACAAGTACTACCAGATCCCGAGGTTTTTGCCTGTGTTGGATTGCCCGTTTGCACGCAAGTATGGGTTTGAGGAAGAATGTCGCCTGGTGCCCCAGGCGACCACTCACTGATGGCAACTATGTGGCGACTATTTTGCGTTTCCCGCAATCGTTTGCCACTTTAGCTCGCCTTGCAACAAAACTTGTTGATCGCTTTGCTTTAACTTCACTGGTATAGCCCAGCTTCCGGTTTCAGAAGTTTTTGCGGGTTTCTTGTTCAGCCTAGGATCTGCATAAGTGACCGTGCCGGTTTCCGATACCTTTACCCAGGGTGAATCGGCTGTGCCGGGTGTGTGAAACAATTCCACTGTGTTGGCCCAAGCGTGCGATGTGTTTAACCACACGCCGTCTTTGCGCAATTCAATGAATGGCTGGCCTTGAGAATCCAGTACCTGAAATTCGCCTTGCGCAGTGGCCATGCGGCTTAGCATCACTGCATTGCCACTCAAGCCGGGTACCATGGCATTCAAGCCTGTGAATTCAGGCTCGTTTACCAGGCTGGGGCGCCAGTAGCCTGTCATCGGTTCAGGCTCGATACGTTCAATTCGAATGTTGATAGGCTTTCCATTTGCGACCATGGACAGATTAAAGTGAGCAAGATCTTCCTTGATCAAGCGGGGATCGTACCAGCCATAGCCAGGCTGCTGGTCGAGTAGAACCCAGTTGGGTTTCAGCCTTGAATTCTTTTTTAGTCGCTCAGGAATAGGGCCACCGCCGGGTTGCCTCGAGCGGTGCCAACCGGTTGCATTCAGGTCAGCATAAAGCTTGTCTCGATCAAAACGCAGAAATGCACGTTTGTCTTCACCCAGTATTTCGATACGCTGTTGACCATCCGTGGCCAACGCAAACTGGTAGGCGTTTGTTTTCACCACTTGCAGGGTAAGGCCGTTGGGCAATTTGGCTTTCGGGCTAACGGTGGGTATGCCACCTTCCGAGCCATGTTCGGCATGGGCGAAGGCGCTATTGCTGACCAGGGGGCTTGAAATTAAAAGGGCATAAAAAGAAAACGCCAGGCAGGCGCCCAGCGTTTTCTTCACCCAGTTCGAATTACTTCTTCTGGGCATTGGCGGTCATCACTCCTTGTCCGTTGCCATGTTTCAACATGAAACTGACTGATTTGGAAGGCAGCAGCGAATTGTCTGCCTGCTTGGTGCGCACAAAAGTCATGTACGCGCCTTGAGGAACCACCGCGGCCTGGTCGGGAATGGTGAAACGAACGCTTTGACCGCTCATGGACAGTTGCCCTTTGGGAATAACAACAGTGCGCTGGTCAGCATCGGTCAAGTGTGTAGTCACGGTGTGACGTACCAAGGTAACCGAGTCAATTTTGCTCATGTCGGTGCCCGGTGCCATTTCCAGTGTCACTTGTTGACCCTTGCGGAATTCACGCATCATTGTTTTGCCGTTGCCAACGGGTGTGGCGTTACCACCTGCAAAGCCAATCAATTGTGGCCGGTTTGGGTTGGTCACATACGGTGGTGTGTAAATCTCGAAAGAAGGGTCACGACCATCGTTGGGTGAAAAACCAAATGCCGCCAAATTAATATTTTTCAGGTAGAGCGTGGAAATTGGGGCATGGCCACCGATCAGTACACGGCCGTCTTGCATCAGCAAAGCTGTGTTGTGGTAAGTGCGGGGATTGTTGGCCACAGCCATTTGGGTCCACTTCTTGGTAACTGGGTCAAAGCGCTCGGCCGTTTTACGTGGAAACTCCACGCCGGGTGCTGCAACACCGTCCCTGTCACCACCACTGAACACCATGACGGAGTCATCGGGCATTAAAACGCCAGAACCATACCAGCGGGTTTCATTCAAAGAGCCAGTCACCTCGCTTTGGTAGTCGACAATCTTGTCACCTTCGGTTTTTACTGTGTCAATGCGTGAAGCAGCAACTGCCACGTAACCACCCGGGGAGGTCAAGCCCACCAGGGGAAGCACACCGCCTGCTGTTAGGAAACTGGCTTCCTTGTATTGGCCCTGTGCATTGGGCCGCAAGGGCATCATGATTGAAAATGTGGAGCCGCGCATGCCCGAACCCACTACTTTCTGCACCATTTGCTCGGGGTTGCCTGTGGTTACAGTGCTCAGCAGTTTTTGCAGGGCCTGTGGACTTTTCATGGGTGCACTCATCAATGTTTTTGTAAGTGCGCTAATGGCTGCGTTGGGTGCAGTTTGTGGGTTCAGAATTTGGGTGAGTGATTCAAGGCCCGCATCGCTGAATTTCAGAGGAAAGCCTGCATAAGCCAAATCGGACCAGGTTTGATTTGCAGGGTTATATGTTGCTGCGATATTCCACAATGGCTGGTCATAAGATTGACCAAACGGATTGAAAGCCTGGCCACCCGCGTTGTAATACACATGACCGTTGGGCAACAGGTGCAGGCGTGGGTACAAAGGTAACGAACGTTGTGCTGTCTCAGCGTTCACAGTCCACTTGTTTGTAACCGGATCATAAGTTTCGGTTTGTGGTACGTTGCGTCCGCTTTGTTCCGGTGCTTGTGGGTAAATTGGCTTCAGTAGTTTGGTTACTCCACTGGCCACGAACATTTTGCTGTCTGGCAAGGTAATCAGCGCTGGGTACCAGCGCCCAAAGTTCATGTTGGCCAATTGGCTCCATGTATTTGTATTTGCATTGTAGGCGCGGCTGTTTTTCAAGCCTTCCAATTCGGTCAAACCATAACCAATCAGGTTGCTGCCTGGTTCGCTGTAGTAGGCAGTTCCGCCCACAGCCATAATACGGCCATCGGCCAGCATGGCTACGTCGGCGCAGAAGAGGGCGCCGTCCGCACTGTTGGTTTCCTTGTTGGTTAAACCCGGAATCAGTTCAGTAATTTCATAGCCGTTGGGGTTGGCGCCGGAATCTACATCCGTCGGGCGTGTCCACAAATCGGCGGCGTTTGCTCCTTCGGGAATGCGCATCATGCGGGTTTGATCGTTAATGGCTTTCTGACCAAAATCCACCAAAATACTGAATTCGAAGTCTTCAGTGCCTTCAAGAGCATTGAAGTACAAGAAGTCGCCGTTGGGTAGCATGGAAATGGTACCCGCGGCTGGTTTGCAGCGCAGTTTGCCGTTCTTTCCAATTCCTTCGCATTTGTTGTCTGTGCGGAAACCTTTCAAGTCGGCATTGTTATCATCTGCAACTGAGCGTTCGTAAACAAACGGTTCGGCAAACGGTTTGCTGAAGGTGCCCTTTTGGTTTTCAGCAGCGGCCCCCTTGCTGGTGCTGACCGGGTTAAATTTGGCACCGATCAGGTCATCGAGCAGACCGGCTTGTACGGGTAACGCAGTTCCCAATCCGATGGCGATTACTGCAGATAGTTTATTCAGCTTGAACACGTGTCATCTCCTCCTGGCAAGCTGTTTTTGTAGAAGAAAGAACCAAGGAAGCGCATAGCGCTGAACCTGGCCTTCCTTACCTTTGTTAACAGTTGTTACTGTTGAAGTGCATTTTTAGATGCATCTTTCTAAAAATAATAACCGTGATTATAGTTTTGAACAATCGTTGTTATACTATTATTGAATAGTAATGTGACTTATAAATAGGTGAGTTTGAGGGCTGTTTCATGAAGATTTGTGAGCACAATGAAGTGCGTGGCACAAAAGAAAAAACCCCTCAGTTTTCACTGAAGGGTTTCTTGTTTGGTGGCGAATCAGGGAGACGACTCCAGGTCATCATTCGATTTGCATAAAGCTCAGAAAAATCAGGGCCTTAGGGTTAAAAATATCGCTTAAACCTGGTTGGCGAACCGGATGCCTAACCGGATTCGCTACCGGATTCTTAACCTAGATTAACTCAACTCAAGTGCTCTTGGTCGGTTTGGTTATTCTCTTTCGTGGCTTCTTAGGTTTGTCCGAGATCACTGGCTGCGATATCTCTACCTTGTTTTGATCAGGATCCTCGGGGCGTTCGAACTTGTCCAGAAAGTTGACCGTTGGCAGCAGCAACTCGCCATGGATTGAACGAGCCGTGATTTGAGCCACCAGCTCTCGTAAGGTAGCGTAAAGAATCGCCAAACCGTTCACTACCACCATATTGCGTTTGTCCAGCTCAGGATCGTCTTTGCGTGCGTAGTGAAAAAATCCGATTGCAGAAACATCAATAGTGTAGGGGCAGGTTTTTCCCTCGCCCTCAATATTAGGAATACTAAGCGTCAGTGTTAGTCCCCAACGGTCATCTTGGTCCGTAAGAGGAAAAACATCGAACTTTTCGCCAAACTTGACCCCTTCGAAGTCAAATCCAATGGCTAAGTCTCCACTCTCGGGCCGCTCAGGGTAGACGAATGGCTCAACTGATATCCGCAGGAATGCAAATCTCTCGAGCTGCAGAGTGCTAGGCTTCATGTCTTTGAAGCTCCAACTCATCGTTACTGCATGCAGTGTAGTCGTTCATTGAAAAAGTAACCAACTCCGCTGTTGATTGTCGCTGTAGGATTTGTTGCTGGATTCCCCGTTCAATTTCGCGCTTGCCGTGCACATACTTCATGAGTTCGTAAACGTTCGACGCGTCAACTATTTCAGGTTTTGCGTTCACAGGTTTAATCGAAAGGCTGACTTCGCTGTTAACGGCACAAGCCAACTTCGCAATCGTATCGATTGTCAGATTTGTATCGCCTTTGAGAATTTTACTGACGCGAGCCTCCGAGATATCAAGCTTTTTGGCCAGTTCTTTCCCGGTCAAGTTACTCTCTTTCATCAAATTCCAAAGGTCGCCAATGAACCCCATTTTGAGTTTGGATGCGAGCATTTGCTCCGCGCCGACCTTGCTAGCGATGAGATTCTGCAGTGAACTGCTCAAAAATAATGTGCTCATCTTTAACTCCCGTTACTATCTATTGCGACTACTTGCAACTTCCCAGTTGCTTCGTTGGTACGATATTCGTCTCGCAGCTTCTTCATTGCTTTCTTGGTCGAGGCCTCTGTCTTCTGAGTTTTCTTCACGAATCCCGGTCCACATATGATGATCCTGTCGTTAGATCCTCGAAAATAAGGAATCCTCAGATCTCCCTTGATTAGCTCATAAATCTTTTCAACTTTGTCAATTTCGTGAATCCACTTCGGAGGAAGGTTGTCAAATCCACTTGTTGCGATGTGAGCCATCATGGCGTATAGGTCTGCAGCGTTACTGTTGTAGTTCTTGTCCAAGTCGGCAAAGAACGATTCAACGCAGCAAGAATCCTTGATCACGACTGATGCGATTTCGAACTTATCTTTAACGATAATCTTAATCTTCAATATCTTAACCTATAGGTTAATTTTTTGGTTGTCTAATAAGGCCAGAAAAACAGGTTAGCTCAAAGTTTAGCTTTAGAATTCGGCTGCGATAGCCCAAAGAACTAATACCACTGATTTTTTAATCAGTGTATGACTGGTAATCCCCATTCACTGTTGATTGGATGCCGCCCAGGCGACAAGCCAGGAAAATTTGGGCAGATGACGTTGTTTTCCGGATTAGTACAGACTGAAAGGATTTATTCACAGAAGCCCCATGATTCGGTCTGTTTCAGCAAGAACTTTCAGAATGCGTTGATAGTGTTTGATGTCATCGAATGAAAGTAATTTACCCTTGCGATCTTTCAGCCACTTTTGCGCGGGTTGGTAACCACCAATAAAAAGGTCCCAAGCCACGGAGGGAATGGCATCGAAATACTGGGTAGAGTTGATCCAGATTCGGCCTTCTGCGCAGCTTGTTTGATCTACCACCCCTGGACCTTCACCCTTAAAAGGGTAAGGGGCAGCGCCAACTACTTCGGGTTCGAGCAAGTGCAAGCGCCGTAACTGGCCTCCAAGGTCAGCAGTTGTCCAGAATTCAGCTGGGCTTGTTGGCCATGGAATGCGTGGGAAGTCGATTTTCAGCAGATCAGAGTAGGTGCAGCGGTAACTGGGACGGTGCAGAACGCCGTAGATGTAGTCAAACACTTTGACTTCATCCGGTGTTCCACGCTCAGGATCGTTAGCAAGAGCTTGTAGCTTGGCGTAAAGTGCTGGATCGAAATTTACTAGGCGACGCTGGTCGAGATCTTTAGGGCTGGGGTAAATGTATAGCGGTGCTGCATACCCTCGCTCCTTTGAGCGATTGGAAATATAACTGTCATCAACGATTGTGTCGCTAATTGATACATGCGCCCACTGGTTCACGCCACCTTGACGACAGACGCCTAAAGCAATGTTGGGGTGGTTGGACATATGTTGCATGACCTCATCACGCGGATAACACATAAAGCCGCGCGAATTGCCCGTGTAGTAGGTCCATCGCTTATCAAATGGTCTGTAGGAAATTGGTTTGATGCGCGTTTCATCAGGATGAAGTGTCACATCTCTTTGTGCCCAGATCACTTGCCAGTCGCGAACGTCCTTGCCCAATGCGTATTTGTGTCGCGCTATTTCCGGTGGCAAAGCAGCAAAATCCTGCACACGTCTCCACAGGGTTTGCTTATCCATGTCGATAGTGAGTGCATCCCGAGCGGTGACAATACCCACTGAGTTTACTGGCATAAACTCCTGTATGCCAAACCCAGCCCGGTATGCTGCCTCCAGTCCATATTCCCGCCGCACTAGAGCATATTGCGGCGCGGGTGGTGTCAGCGGCCGCCATTGTGCACCGGTCAAGCCTACCTCGAATAGGTCTTTATACTTACCCGCGCGCTCACCCCACAACTCTGCGTGGAAAACTTGCGCCAGTGGTTTCGGGAAGTTGCCTGTGTGCTTTTTCTTCACACCCACCAAGATTGCTACGCCCTGTTGAATGTCGAAAACATTCTTATCAGGCTTGCCATCAGGTGCGACTTCTTTTTTCTTACTGTTGCCATGCAGATCCAGCACATACAACTTATCAAATGTGTGCAGTAAGTGCCAGCGCATGCCGCGAAAGGTGGGGTTATCAAGATAGCCGTGGTTTGTTATGAAACCCAATACACCCTCACCGTTTTTGGCAATTAAGTGCTCCGCCATGCGGATGAACTTTACATAGTCATCGTTGATCCACTTGGGATTGCGTTCTTGTAATTTTTGTTGGCCGCCTGGTTCTTTCTTGTAGGCATCCATCAAATCCATGATCCAGTCGCCTTTATTGCTGCTTTCCCCGGCGTATGGCGGATTACCCAGCACGCACATGATGGGAGTCTGCCGTTTGATTGTGCCAGCATCACGCGCTTCTCGAGTAAGCCATTGGGCCATGAACAGGTCCCGCACATCGCGTTCACCCTCTTCAAGGCTATTGGTTAGGTAAACACCCAAGCGCGGCGGAGTATTGCTGGGCTTATAGCCAAGTTCGGTAAGGATCATGTCAAGCTTCATGTGGCACATGGCGTAGGACGCCATAAGCAACTCGAAACCGTGAAGACGTGGGATCAGATCACGTTCTATGTAACTGGACCACATACCTTCTGCCACGTTTTTGACCTTAGGTGCAATGTTCTTGATGACTTCAGCTAAAAACGTGCCAGTGCCAGTGGCAGGGTCGAGTATCTGGACACGGTGCACATCTTTACGCGTGACAATAGGCTTACCTTTTTTGTCAGCCTGTCCAGTATCCCAGTCGATTGTTATCTTGGAGGTGTCGGCCAGTCCATCTGACAATCCAAATTCGGTTTGTAAGACTTCATCAATTGCCCTGACGATGAAGTTCACTACAGCCTCGGGTGTGTACCAGACGCCTCGCGCCTTCCGCTTGGCTGCGTTGTAGGCGGCCAAAAAGGTTTCGTAAAAATGCAGGAAGGGATCGTTCTGACCAGTGAATTTGCCAAAGCCCTGCATCAGCTTGTGCACGTTGGCAGCCTGAAACACGTCGGCCAAGTCGTCGATGATCCATCGTATGCGCTCGTCTAAGTCGGGGCCAGCAATGTAGCCAAATAGGCTACGCAGGAAAGGATTGGACTTTGGTAGCAAGTCCAACGCCTCCTGACGACTAAAATTGTCTGTAGAGGTGTCGTGTAAACGAGCCGCAAACATACCGTAGGAAATGGTTTCGGCATACAGGTCAGCAAATTCCTCGGTGGTAATGTTATGTATTAGATGCTCGCTGAAGGCAAGGAACTGGCCGGCTAACGGCGTTTGCTTTTCGACATCGGCTTCTAACGCCTGGCGTAGTACGTCTTTGATGAGCACAGCTTTCCCAGCCATCATCTCTGCAAGTACTCGTGGTGATGTAATTGTTTGTGGGCGTTGAGCGATAAAGTCTCGAAGCAAGTTCTCCAGGGTCATGAATTGACTGGAGTCGATATGAATAGTGTCTTGGAGCTTCCCTACACTTACTGAAGCGATCAACACACCACTGCGGAAAAAATGCCAGTCTAGGCAGTTGGTATAGATGAGGTTTGGAAGTGCTTTGAGGTATCTAGTCTGCTGAGCTAGATTGCTATCGCTGAGTTTTGATAAATTGATATTGAGATCTTTTGCCTCCAAATGTCCGACGGCGATCGCTCCACGTTGCACAATAAAGTCCGGTGCACCACATGCAACTCTTTTAGGCTCATTGATCGCGTTTATTTCGTCAGAAAGTGAATTTAAAAGAACTTCGAGTGCAGGACGATAGGAATGCTCGGTGGCAGCGCCTGTTTTATGAATGACTAAAACCTTGCTAACGAAATCTTGGACTAATTGCATACCTGCGTTTCCCTCATCACTACAGTTTTGACAACAATACTGCCATCATGATCGAATTTTAAGTTTTCCATTCTTGGCGAACAAGTACGGTCTATTTTTCATCGACCTCATGCAATCTTGATCGAGTATTAATAACAGTTGGGTTATAAAAAATTTTTGATGCTCAGATAAATCGATATCATCGTCATTATTCGACCAATCAAGTTAGGCATCACAGGGGAATCAAGTGAGTAAATATTACCCGCCGACAGATGGAGAGAGTAAGTTCAACTGTATCCATTGCGGAGTCTTTGCAAAACAGAAGTGGGGCCAACTCTATTACGGCTCACATAGCACCACCAGCTCTCCGATTACCTATTGTCGTTGTGAGCACTGTGAATATTTTAGCTACTGGCATCAGGGGTGCATGATCATACCTGCTGAAGCTCCGGTCTGCCCCCCTCATCCCGACATGCCTGCATCAGTTATTGATGAGTATAATGAGGCTCGCAGCATATTCGCTAGATCGCCAAGAGCTGCGGTCGCGCTTCTCAGGCTTGCTATTCAGAAGCTCATGCCGGAACTGGGGGAAAAGGGCGATAACATAAACGGTGATATAAAATCATTAGTCGCAAAGGGCCTTCCTGTTCAAGTGCAACAGGCCTTCGACTTCTGTCGCGTCGTCGGGAATAACGCCGTTCATCCCGGCGAGATAAATCTGAATGACACTCCAGAGATGGGGCAACATCTCTTCTCAATGATTAACTTTATTGTTGAGGATCAAATTACACGACCTAAGCAGATTGCAGAGCTCTATGCACAGCTACCTGAGTCAGCGAGAGCTGCAGTGGAGAAGCGTGATGCCTAGCCAACCATCCAAGCCGACACCTACGGAATGGCTTAACTTAAAGCTTTAGGCGTCCCAAATATGTCCCAAGCCAAGGTCACCCTCCTTGAGAACGCCTCGGTGTTCATAAATGAGTCGATCCGCAACGCGCGGAGGGCTAAGCGAGAGCCTCAGTACTGGTCCTTTGCAATCCTACATCTGATCCAGGGTCTTGAACTCCTGATGAAGCACGTGCTGCAACTTCAACACCCGCTCTTCATTTTTGAGAACATTGACAACCCGAAGAACACAGTCAGCATAACGCTCTGTCTCGAACGTTTAAAGAGTATCGCGAATATTCACATTGATGAGAAGGAAGTCCGCGTTGTTAAGAGAGCCAGTGCGCAGCGCAACAAAATTATTCACCACGAATACGACCTCAATCAAGATTACTACCGTTCGGTTTACGTCGAATTATTCGAGTTCGTTCACTACTTTCACGCCAAACACCTACAAGGCGAGCTTCACGGCCGAATAGATCCGACGCTCTGGCGCACTGAGGCCGAGTTGCTTGCGCAGTTCTCAAATGAATGGGTGACGTATCGAGGGAAGCGCCTGCCCAGTCGCCTTCCTTTCGACATCGTCATCGCACAGCGCTACACAACAGTTCGCAAACCTGAAGAGAATGGTTTCGTGTACTTGCCGCGCGATCGGTATCTTGGTGAGTTGGGCCCAGATTGCCCTGACTGTGGGGTCAACGAAGGTGAGTACCACACTGCGCTCTGTGACATTGAGCGCTGCCCTAGCTGTGGCGGGCAGTTGCTCATGTGCTTGGCTTCACCAGACGACTGCAATGTTGAATATTGGATGCCAAAGCGAGGTAAGGGTTTGTCACATTCAGAGACGGGGTAATGCTCGTCCATTAACCAAACGTTATGCGAAATGGAGTCGGACTTTTGATCAGCCACTTGGAAAAGCGATGTTTGCTGTGTGAAGAAGTGATTTCTGCAAAAACAGACTCTCGTGAACACTTAATCCCCAACTCTATTGGAGGGAGAAAAAAAGTTTCGGGCTTCCTGTGCGTGGATTGCAACTCAAAATCTGGGGACCGCTGGGAGTCTGCACTTGCGAGCCAAATGAACCCATTGAGTCTATTTTTTCGCATTAGCAGGGAGCGTGGTGATGCACCTTCTCAGAAGTTCAAAACCACCAGTGGAGGTGAATGGGTACTCAATGTTGATGGATCACTAGACTTACCAAGACCTATCTATCAAGAGAAGAAAAATGAAAACGGCTTAGAAATTAACATTTCCGCGAGAAATATGAATGAAGCAAAAAAGATGCTGAAAGGTGTCGCGAGGAAATACTCTCAACTCGATGCTGATGCACTTCTAAAAAACGCTCAGATGACAACCAGCTATTCTCAGAATCCAGTTATTTTCAATTTTTCCTTCGGTGGTTCAGATGCGGGACGCTCAATTGTTAAAACAGCGCTCGCGTTGGTCTCAACCACTAGCGCAAGCGTGGGAGACTGTGAGCACGCTACACAATTTTTAAAGAAACAAGAACATGAGCCATGTTTTGGGTATTACTACGAAAAAGATTTAGTGCTTAATAGGCCCCCAGGAATCCCTATTCATATTGTTCATGTTAATGGCGACCCAGATAGTAACCTCATTCGTGGATATGTCGAATACTTCGGTGTAATGCGGGTTGTCATGTGTTTGTCGAGCAGCTACACAGGCAGTGTATTCTCAGCAACGTATTCGATTGATCCGATCAAGGGTAAGGAGCTGGATCTCAATGTTGACTTAAATTTGAGTTCCACTGAGATACGGGAGGCATATGACGATGAAAAGTGGGATGGCGATGCCTTAAAGAAGGCTATGGGTGAGGTTATAGGCCCAGCGCTGGAAATCCAACATATAGAAGAAAGGGAAAGAGTCCTGGATGAGGCCGTTCGCTATGCATTTGCCAATTCCGGAGCAGAAGAAGGTGAAAATATAACCAAAGAGCAACACGACCGTCTAATGGGCTTGCTATGGGAAAAATTGGAACCATGGGTATTAAACCAGCTCATTGGTCGCCATAGGCGTGATTAGGCTGACAAGTCACTGGACAAAGATAACTTACTCGCTCTGCTCGTGATTAACCGGTGAGCAAGGCACTCGCCGTTATTTTTTCTTTATCATCAAAATACTTACGTCAAGCAGGGAAGCCCAATGTCGCAAATGCAAGAAATTCGAATTCAGCTCGAGGGCGTGAGCACGGTACTGAAGACGCGTCGCTTCAAAGTACCGGCTTACCAACGATCCTACGCTTGGGAGCGAGAGCACGTTGAGTCTCTGCTGACTGACATTAATGACGCAATACGAAACAAAGAGAACGAGTACTTCCTTGGGTCAGTGGTCGTAACAGGACCAATTAATCAGCGATATGAGGTTGTCGATGGACAACAACGTCTAACTACTGTCAGCTTATTGATCGCAGCCATCAAAGACATTTTCTTGCGTGACGGCGATACTGATGTAGTTGCCTCAGTTCGTAGCGAATTCCTTGCGAGCACCGATAGAAAAACCAAAGAGAAAGAGTCAAAGTTAGTTTTGAATGAAATCGACAACGAGCTCTATCAGGAGCTAATCGACAGCATCCCGAACGTTGAGGCAGATCGATTCACACGCCAATCACACAAGCGATTACTTGAGGCAGCGCGAACCGTCTTCAACTACATCGAAGAGCTCTGCGCAAAGTCGAGGGACGCAGAGGAGGATCTTCATGCTTGGCTCGACTACCTAGAGACGAATCTCAAGGTTATCGTTGTAACAGCTCCGGACGATAGCAACGCGTTCGTCATTTTTGAGACTCTTAATGATCGGGGGCTTGAATTAGCAATCTCGGACCTGTTGAAAAACTACCTGTTTCACAAGTCTAGTGACAAACTTGAAGAAACAAAGAACCGATGGCTTTCAATGGTGGCAGTGCTAGAAAGCGCTTCTGATGATCCACTTGTAGTTACTTATCTACGCCACTTTGCCATGTCCAGATACGGACTAGTTCGAGAGAAAGAACTATTTGGGGTTATCAAACGCAAGGTTACGAGCAAGAAAGCCGCACTGCAGTTTTCATCAGATCTGCGGGATACTGCGAAGACTTACTCCGCCCTCATCAATACCGATCATGAGTATTGGAGTAAGTACGATGCCAAAGTTCGAGATTGCGCAGCCGCGCTTAATCTCCTTGGGATGACGCAAATTAGACCACTATTGCTCGCGATTCTTGAGCGATTCGATGCGGGTCAAGTCCGGAAGGCATTCGAAAAACTGGAATCCGTTGCTGTTCGATTTCAGATTGTCGGGGGTGTCGGAGGGGGTACTCTAGAACGGATTTACAGCGAAACAGCCAAATCGGTATCGGAGGGAAAGCTAACTACTGCATCGGACATAATCAAAGCTTTTACAACCCTCCCCGTCGACTCTGCGTTTGAACAGGCATTCGCAGTAGCGACAATATCCAAGCAAAACTTGGCGCGCTATTATCTTCGTTGCTTGGAGGTAGGAATTGCCTCCACAGACGAGTGTGAGAAGGTACCAAACAAAGATACGATGCGGGTGAATCTTGAGCATGTTTTGCCGCTTACGCTTGGCGCAGATTGGCAAGATACCTGGGTAGCTGATGATGCGCGTGCCTATCAGCGAAGGCTGGGTAATTTAGCTCTAATGTCAGCGAGGATCAATAGTACCGTTGGAAATGAAGGCTTTTCAGCCAAGAAGGTGCAGTACAAGAAGTCATCCTTTCACTTCACAAAAATGTTGAGCGATTTCTTTACTTGGGATAAGACGTCGATTGAGGAACGCCAAAAACAAATGGCTAAGATTGCAGTCAAGGTATGGGCCGTTAAGTGACGCGTAGCATGAACGCACTACGGCTTGGCCTGAGCGATTACTCAGGTTTTTAAGTTTATGTACCTGGTCAGCAAATTTTATTAGATTTTGAGTAACGCTGTGTGAGCCTGAGGTACTTTGCAATGTTCGTTAAACTAACTAGCGTTCTTGAAATTTATGGTGGCCAGAATGTCAGTTTAGGGTTTTCTTCGAGATTTGGCAGCGCTGCTCTCAATATTTTGAATCGTTGGTGCCAGGTTCCTCTCTGAATCCTTGGCATCAACCATAGATCCCAAATATTTGTTTAACGCTTCTGCCTCCTCTGCACGTTTCTGAATAGCCTTAGCTTTACGTTCAAGCACCGTCGCGTGGTCTTTCCACTCTTTGAGCTGAGAGCTAAGCTCCTCCATCTGCTTTTTATGATTTTGTGCCAGCTCGTTTAACCTAGACTCATCTTTGCTGAACGCTTTAAATGCACCGATTACAGTCTGCTCAATGGTCTCTGAAACTGCTGTGCATGTCGCCCCGGCGACACCCAAGGCTCCTCCCAGGACAGCCGTTATTTTTCCATCTTCAAGTTCCTTCAAACGCTTTTCAGCTTGCCGAATTTGAGTTTCCAAGTTTCGTCGTTTCCTAAGTGCCTCAACCGTTTTGATGCGCTCAAACTCAGCCCGTTGTCTCATCGTTTTTTGCGAATTGTATTCAGGCCGTGGAAGTCGAGCTCGTGCAGGGCCAAGGCGAGAGAGACCGAAATGCACTGCTACTTCTTCGAAGAACAGGTCTTGTTCTTTGCTCATCGCTTCTTTGAAACTTCGCCGAGCCTCGATGTAGTCTTTCTTTCCAACTTTTTCGCCCCCATTTTTCTGACGGTCGGCAGCTTTGTGCATCACCGCTTGTGATGCTTTGTAACCAGGGTGAATGTCAGTAAATGGTTGCCCAATTTTTGGCACTACAAAATAGTGCAAATGTTGGTGGGGTTCGTCTTTTCTATGTGCGATAACTCCAATGAGCTGAGAGCCATGAATCCCTTGCAAATACTTAATCGACTTTTGGAAGAATTTTTCACGCGTTGCGTCCTCCATTTCTGTTGGTGTTGAAATTACCCCAGCCAAGAGTGCATGGCAGTCTGAACGCAATTTACGCCCCATCCGGTCCCTCTGTGTTTCACGCCATTGTTCGAGGTAATTCGGGATATCAAGAATCCTGGACTGTTCCCCGTAGAGAATTTCTGCCTCTTCGATTTTCTTAATGTGCAAGCAATCCCTGGGGTCCACACGCAATGCTTCGTTCACGATTTGTGTTGCTGATGGTTTACGAACCAACTTTGTTGATTTGACCGTTGGGCTTTTCCGTCTATGAACTGAGCCGGTTGATATTGATCTCTTTTGAGTGGTTCCCGGAATGCTATAGGCGTTGTAGTGCATAAACATTGCAGGTTTTTTTTGGGGTTTAGTGCTTCGGCTCGATAGGTTCGTCTTTGCTGAATTTGGCGGGTTTTGTGTTGATTTTTCCAATTGACGTGCCACGCGAGTGGCTCGCTGATTGTCTTTTCTCAAACGCTGCGCGTCTTCTTGCAATTGCTTTTGGATTTTTGACTGTCGTTTGTCTTCGCTGATTTCATCAGCAATTTCAGCTCGCTTCTGTTTGCCTTGGATTGCTTTGGTGATGGCGTCGATGCGTAGTAACTCTTTAAGGCTAGGTCTCATGATTGCTCCTTTTCTTGTGGCCCTAATAATTGATTGCCATGAAAATTTTCAAATAGCAAGCTCTCAAGTAGCAAATCAAGTTAACCGACTAGTCATGTCCACTCGTCTGCTATTTCTGCAGTCGATGGACATGTTCGTCGGCTCTGCGAGGCGCCCCCCCTTGCGTCTTTGCCCCCTCAATGGGGCGACGCTTTTCTTCCTCAATATCAAATAAATGCTCGCGTATTCCAGTCAATTAACGACTTGACTTCTGTGATTTTTATGGCTGTATGTAATGAGGTAACCCCGTGAGTCGTGATCACAGTGAGCCCAAAAATCAACATTAAAGGAGGAGTGGATATGAACAAAAAATACATCAGCATGGGTGTAAAAAGTGCGCCTGAAATAACTTGCCAAAAGCAACCAATCGATTCTTATCGCGTGGAGGACATGACCACGGAGGATCTGCTTACGCTGCTTCGCAACTTGACCGGTGGATTTTTGAGAGTGCGAATAATTACCGAGCTGAATGCGAGGTTGAATAAAAAGCAAGCGGCTCAAAATAACCCAAGGAGGAAAATGTGATGAAAACGGAAGGTAAGAAAAAACCAATGTTTTTAATCATTGATCAACGCGAGCTCGTTGCTTTGAGCCAAGTGAGCCATGAGTGCTTGGCCCTTTACCTTGTCTTGAAATCAAAAGCAAATTTCAAGACTGGTGTAGTTGCTCCTTTTGCAGGAGGGGTAATTACCCTTTGTGATTTGGGTTCATTGATTGAAAGGCGAATAAAGGGTGCAAAGCGTAAAGAATATTCATCCCAGGACGTCCACAGACTTCTTGATAGGCTTGTTAAAGTTGGTTTGATAGCGAACCTTTCGGTTTGTAAGGTCAACGGTGTGACCCTAAAGCTGAATTCAGGTGATGGAAATAGTCAAGAAAATGCCACTTCAGGTTGTGACATCCATCAGGCCAGCGCGCCCTCGACATGTTCCAAGGGTGTGAGCAAGTTGCCCATCGCAAATGCCCAACAGGCGGGCGTCTCAGAGCCATACGAGTTTTCAGGTTCGTATGAACCCGCAGCAGCTTGTGCAACAAATGGTGCCAAGTTGTGTGTGGAAAACCCTGAAAGCCCCGCCGAGTCTAGACCTCAGGCTCACTTCAGTAATGTTTTCAGTAATCAAGAATCAAAAACAAATCCAAATCCAACTCCCCCCCAGCCCCCCGCCTCACGGGGGGTGGATAGGAAAGCTTTCAAACCTAAACCCACCAATGAAATTGAAAGGCTCGAATCTATTAAGTTTCCAAGCTTTGAGCAAAGAAGGACTCTTGCAGAAATGAAGGAAAGGCAAAGAACGGGTGGTGTCGTCTTGTAATATTTAAGTGATGATTGAAATGATCACATGTGGTGTGGGGAATTCGAGTGACAAATAAGGTTAGGTTAGACAGCATCGCAAGGGTTCATGTGGGGAAATCAGTTCCTACCGAGGCCCAATTATCAAATCCAGAACATGATACGTTGGCCTATTTACGTGGGGTTCCTGATTTTGGGGAGGTTTCACCAATGCCCAAGTTTTACGTGTCTGGTGTCAAACCGCATGTTCAAATTGCAGACCTTTTGGTTTCGTTTTCCCGAAGCATTCATTGCGTTAATTCAGCTGATCGTCCCTATGTTGTTGGTGGTTGTGTGGCGTATCTTCGCCCTGATTTGTCCCAAGTGGATGCTGACTATTTGCGTATTGGCCTTAGGCAGCAATTGAATAAATTGTCGAGTCTCGGTCATGAAGTTTTCAAGTCAACTCCATCGGTAAATGTTTTGGGTGCCCTTGAGCTTGAAATTCCCTCTATTGCTCATCAGCAAATTGATGTTGCATATTTGCTAGTCGCCGAAAGGGAGATTGAAGCTCTATCCAATGCTGCTCAGCGTAAGCAGATGGCATTGGCAGAGGCCTTCACCAATATGTTTCAGCAAAATGAGGTTAAAAGCACTTGGCTTGGGTTGGTTCAACTTGGGCTTGTTGTTCGAGAGCAGGGGCTATTCATGTATTCCGGTCAAGTTGCTCAGCAGGTGGCAACATTAAAAGTCGGTTCAAAGTTTGGAGAGCAGTATGCACGTTTGGTGGAGGCTCATTTTGTTAAGAATCGTGCAAGGCTCGTCCAGGTCCACCACAACGATATTCTCATTTGTCGTCGCTCAGGTGCGTTTGTCCCGGTGTTAGGGGTCTGTGAGAGTGGTCAAGTGGTTGCGTTGAACGATGACGTCGAATTGCTAAGACCTAACAGAGAAAGTTTCGAGCTAGAGTTCGCGTTTGAATACTTCAAGTCGGCACAATTTTTGTTGGACCTTAATTTGTTGAAAGCCAAGAATCGCAGTCGATGGATCCCCAAAGAGCAACTCGAAACAGCTGTTTTTCGTATTCCGAATATTTCTGAGCAACGTAAGCTGCTCGAAGTTACCAGACCACTGCGCCACGAACTAGACATCATTAAAACCCAAATAGCAGAGCTTCGACACAAATATTGGGAGCACTGTGAGCGAGTTTTCAACCGTAGCTGAGCTTGGATTGTTAAGCTCCTTGTGCGATGTGGTGAACAACTATACCGTGGATTGTTTTATGCGAGTGACTGTAGGTCCTCGTCGACCCTTACTCTCAAACCATCAATTAGGTTGTTCAACACCCGAGTTAGGGTCCAGTTTTCAGCGTTAAAGTTTTCGCTCTGAATGCTTTCCGCTCCAAAAATTTCCGCATCAATCTGCGTAACTGTTGCAGTTGATGCAACTAGAAAATCCATGATCATTTGTCGTTGATCTACAAACTTCGTCGAGGGGTCTTTTTCGGACTCTCTGGCCATGATGATGGCAATCGTAATCAGTGCCAGAGGTTTTGTATCGGGAAGTGTGAGTGTTGCCGGGGCTGTATCCAGAAATTTTTTCAAACTTTGACCCCATATCCACCATGGAGTGGATTCGATGGTCTGGTTTGTTGCTGAGTTCCGAAATCCGTCTTTCATAAGAGTCAGCAAATTCGACCACCGTTTAAGGTCGAAGTTTTTGCTTATTTTCAGGTGGTGCCAAAAGTCGTCAGCTGAGTTCTTGCCGGCGAAAGCTGACCATAAAGGCAAGCCCGCGGGGCCTAATTCATAAAAAACTTTGAGTTCAGGTAAGACCAGGTGGACGGCATCCAACAGAGTTTGTTTTGGCCTCGCGTTGTCACCCTTGCGATATGACGAAAAGTCTGTCCTAGTTTGGTTTGAGCCATGTTTACCCAAGAATACTTCGCCCAAATCATTCATGGTGACTGTCTGTGCGTATTGGGTTTGTCTTTGAGGCACAGCCCATCTAGCTTGTAGCAGTTGGGCGGACTGAAAAAAAGGATGCTGGCTGTCAATCTGTTTGTTTTCAAATTGAAGCATGAGCTTTTGCACCTTGGATGCAATTAGTTGTGACCAACAGGTGCTTCGGGCTCTCTCCCAATCTGCAATCGCGGGTTGACCTCTTTTTGTCATGCTTGTAATGAACCCCTAGGAAGTTATTCGGGACTTAACTTTTTAAGTAACCGGGTTTGCGAAATTCGATATTTTCAGAAACTGGATCTCATCAACAGGGCAATTCGGCCTTGTGTAAAAAAGGAGATCCAAATGAAAAAAAATAACCGTAAATCAAATCTTGACATCAATACCCTGCATAGCATTCTTCCACAGATGTCGGACGACGAGTATGAGTTGCTCAAAAATGACATCGAACAAAATGGGTTAAGAGTGCCCCTCGTTCAGTTGAACGGTGTCGTGGTTGACGGCCGTGCAAGATTAAAGGCATGTAAAGAACTGGGTATTACGCCGCAATATCAGGTTCTTGACTGTGCCGAGAATGATGCCCTCTCAGTTATTACCAGCTATAACCTGACACGCCGACAGCTGAATTTCGCACAAAAGGTACTTATTTGCACTCAGCTGGCAAATTTACAAAAGGGCTCAAATCAGCACACCAGTGGGGAGGGTTTGAGCAGAAAGGAAGTTGCAAAGTTGTTCGATATTTCAACAGACAGCATTGATCGTGCGAACAAGGTGTTGTCTTGTGAAAACAAGGACTTGATCGAGCTCTTCAAAGCAGGGGATGTTCCCCTAAAAACAGCAGCAGTTCTAGCAACGAAGGTTCCTGACATTGCTTCGATGACAAAGGAGCAGATCGAAGAAGTGGTGGAAACAGGAATCGAAAAGTTCGAGAAAGAGGTTCTACGTAAAAACAAGCTTGATCAGAAGAGGCAAGAAGCCGCCAAACTTGCATTAAACAACCCACTGGCTATGGAGGCCCTGACGGGCAAATACTCCGTCATTTATGCAGACCCACCCTGGGACTATGGTGGCAACACGAATAACGCATACTGCGACCCAACGATTCATTATCCAACGATGCCACTTGAGAAGATCAAAGACTTACCTGTGAAGAATTGTCTCAACGAGGATGCTGTGATTTTTCTGTGGGTGCCGAACTGCTTGATCCCGAGTGGCCTTGAGGTCTTGTCTGCCTGGGGTTTTGAGTTTGTGTCTACCATGGTCTGGTGCAAGGACAATGCCATTCCTTCAGGGGCGGTGACTTCCCCAGCCCACGAAACTTTAATGATTGGTAAACGTGGCATGAGTCTTCATGATAAGCCTGCGGTTGAGAAATCGTGGCATCACGAAAAGCGAGCGGAGCACAGTAAAAAGCCAAAGCACTTTATCAACATGATTGACCGGCTTTTCCCGGGACTTCCCAAGCTGGAAATGTTTGCAAGGCAACGTCACTCGGCTGGATGGTCTGTTTTTGGAAACGAGGTGGTTGGGGCGACTACGGTGACCACTCCACAGCAGATTCAATCCGTGGGCACGATCATTACGGTGCAAGAAATTCTTCAGGCGAGCAATGACTCCGGTCAGCAGGCCGCATAACGCTGTCCTCGACCAACATGGTGTTGTGTTTCAGTTGTTGGTCAGCTTGGGTGCAGCCCAGGCTTCCAGCAGGACTCACATCACCGTGTCCTTCAGGCGAACCCGTACCAATCAAATGACGGTTCCCCTGAAAAATCAAGGACAGCACAAACACATGTTTGAAATTGAAAAATCCGTAAAACAAGCTAAAAAAGGGGGGCAATATGAGCAATCAGGACGAAGTACTAAAGGAAATACTAGATATAGCTACTGAAAATTCGACAGGGATGATTAGTTGGGATACAGACAACGGCGATGGCACCACGGATAATTTTTATGAATACAGATTCAGCAAGGAAGCACTGCTGATAACGCGATACTGGGACGTGGGGCAAGTGCATATCAGGTTCCAAATACTCGAATACAACGGAGCATCCGGATTAGATTGTTGGGATTTGACTCAGGAGTGGCGAGGAGTGGATGACTGGCTAGAAAAACTGCAGAACGTGCTTTGGGAAGAAAGAGAACAGCTGCTTGATGAATTGAAACCAATTCAAGCGGCACCAAAGAAAAGGAAAAGGTTGTAGCCGGTATGTTTGTCTTAAGCTAACCGAGCGTAGTTCGTGGGCGGCTTACTTCAATAAATCAATAACACGGCGTGAACGGGCTTTAATCAGTCGTTCACGCCGTTGATTTTTACGAAACGGCGAATCGCCGATGCAACTTACTCCCTCCAATACTTTGGCTCGGGATTGGGGTTTAAACAGAACTGCTTACTCCATTGCTGCATGGCCAGAATAAATGTGTCCGATGGGTGGAGATTAAAATATTCTGCAGTCCTTTTGAGCATCTCCAGGGGCTTGGTGGAATGGTTATACACATTGGCGTGGACGCTACTGACCTGACCGACTGCACTGGAACTGGTGTGTCCGACAAGACTCATGATCATCACCGCATTTTCACCCAAGTGCGTCAAGCATTGAATGAACTGGGTTCTAAAGCTGTGGAAACACTTAGTCGAGTTGGTGATTCCTAACTCGTCGAGGTAGCTTGCCCACTTTCGAGACATGTTCTTGCCGTAGCCGTTGATGCTGGGCGAGACATAGAACAGGGTTTCCTTGCCTCGCCTCACCGTTTTGAGGTGGTCAAGAGCCTTCAATACGCCGATTGTATCGAGGTGGCTGGACAGGGGGATTTTCCGTGCGCTGTTGGCATTTTTGGCTTTACTAGGGCGAATGTTAAAGAAGGGAATGCCATCCTCGATTTCATAGTCATCGGGGCCTAGGCTCGCAATTTCCTCCAGTCGCGCCCCGGTGTAGTGGGCTATCAATGGGATCAGGATGTAGGTGGAGTTGTCGCCAAGAAATTCGAAATACTTTTTGGGATCGAAAATCAAGCCCAGTTCTGATTTGGTGAAAGGAGCAAGATGCTGGGCATTTTTCGCAACTTGAGACTTGGTTGCCCCTTTCAAATCCGCGAATGGGTTGGGTCCTGCGAGCAGCCCTCTTTGAATACAAACATTGAAAAAGCCCCGAATCAGCGTGAGCTTTTTGTTCAAGGTGGCTAGGGAGATTTTATCATTGCCCTCCGATCCAGCCATTTCATCAAGCTTCAAGAGGAATTCTTGTGCATGTGCCAGCGTGACGTCATCGAGACTGTGGAGCTGCGTGACAGTTGTAAAAAACTCCACTGTTTTGATCGTTTCGGCTACCGTTTTCTTCTCAAGTTTCGCACCTTGCGATTGCTTGTATTTTTCGACGAAAAACGGAACTGGGCGACGTTGCTTGACAACGGTAGGGGGTGGCGTAGCAGGCTGAGCTGGATTGCTGCTAGGGGTGCTTTTCGGCAGGTCTCCCAGTAGGGCCTCACGCATAGCAGCGCGCAACTCGAGGTCAGCCTCGTATTTTCCAAGGGCTACAGGCTGCATTCGTTCCCGGTGAGCAAGCTCCTCCTGCTGAAGCTCTTTTCTTAGCCTGAGCTTGAATTCATTTTGTTCACGGAGCGCCTTAAACAGGGTGTCCCGGTCCTCTGGTGTGTTCACATCCTTAAAAATCATGTTTCCGTCGGGTCCAACTTGCACGTCAAGTGTTGAGAACCTTGGTTGATCCTTGGGTTTGTCTCCACCACCAATCATCTTATTCTCCCTACAAACTCTGTCTGCGTTTCGTAATTTTTCTAGATGCAAGTTTAGCAGGTAGCCAAGATGACGGGCTTTTTGTGGATCACGAGTTTTTAGGCTTATTCGAAATTCTCGCCCCTGTTGATAGTAGCGAAACGAGTAAATGCCACGTGGGGAAATGGCCAGACGGGGAGGGTGCTTCATAAACCGGATTCCTTATCGGATACCGGCCCTAAATGGGAAAAGCCCTATGCTTTTGAAGCATAAGGCTTTTCTGAACTTGGTGGCGAATCAGGGATTCGAACCCCGGACCTGCGGATTATGATTCCGTCGCTCTAACCGGCTGAGCTAATTCGCCGAAGACCGAGAGTATAACTGAGCTTTCTTAAAAAAAGAAGAGCCTCAGCATTTCTTTGTAATCAAAGTTAAATCATGCGCTCAACTCGCCACACTTGATACTTCAGGGCGGCCATCGCGCCAACAACAATGCTGCCCAAGGCAATGAACGAAGTTAGAGAGAGGGTACTCACCCCACTTAAGCCCTGGCCTACGGTGCAACCCAAAGCGAGAACTCCACCTACGCCCATGAGTACAGCGCCCACTGTGTGGTTAGCGGTGTCTTCGACTCCCTGAAATGTTTCCCAGCGAAATGATTTTTCCTGCAACGCGCTGACCGTGGCGCCCAAAATGACTCCAAAGCAGGCGACAACGCCTACGGTGAGTACTCGCGTAATGTCTGAGAAAAACATCAGCCATTCAAGTGTGTATGCGTAAGGGGCAACGAAGCTGAAGCCTTCAGCCCGGTTGCCATATGTGCCCAAATACGCTGCTTCCAGAGTGTCTGGGTGCTCTGGAATGTAAGCCAGCCTGAAAATTACCCACCAGGCAGCAACGATGGTGAGGCCTACACCTGTGCCACCAACAAGAACTTCTTTATTCCAGGCTGATTTATTGCCCAATGCTGCAGCGAGAAGGATAAGGGGCAGGGCGATAGCCAAAGTGGTTGTCGATGCAGCTGGTTCCAGACCAAGGAGATTTGTCAGCAGTTCAGGCAAATATGGGGTGCTGCTGAACTCAAAGCGAACAGGGTCCAGGTAGTTGGCACGGACCACACCGAACACGCCCTTGAGGGTCATGTATGCGGTGATTCCCATGATCATGAAAACCATCAATGCCTTTAAATTGCCAGCACCCAAGCGAATAAGGGTTTTACTGCCACACCCCGATGCCAGTACCATACCCGCACCAAACAAAAAGCCGCCCACAATGCCCGACAACCAGGACCATTGAGTGTTCAGGAATATCGTGTCGCCAAGGTTGGCTTGCCCTGTGATGCTTAAACCCTGAAGACCCAGTGCCGAGACTGCAATTGCCAATAGCCACATGCGCATCCGGTTCCAGTCGCCGAAATTGAATATGTCGGCAATGGCACCCATGGTGCAAAAGTGAGTTCGATGGGAAATGGCGCCGAACGCAAGGCCCACGGCAAATGTGGACCAAAGCACGGTGCTTTGAATGCTGCTTAGGTTGATTTCTTCCATGAACCGGCACCTTTGTGTTGAAGTGCCAGTATTTTAACTGGGTCTGCCCTGTTGCGGGCAAACCGGAAGTTATTGCCTACGAAGTGTTATTTTAGTGCTTCAAGTCGGGCTTTAGCACTGGCGGCTGCCGGGCTGCCTGGGTATTTGCTGATGAGTTCACCCAAGGTTTTTTTTGCGCCGGGAATGCTTTTCAGTTCCAGTTGAGAGCTGGCCATACTGAGTAAGGCATCAGGTGCTCTGGAGCTTTCAGGAAATTCTTTGGCCAGGTCGCGCTGTGTTATGAGTGCGGTTTTGTATTCGCCCAGGGCAAACTGTGTGCTGCCTAAAAAGTAGCGAACTTGCGGTTCCAGCTTGCTTTGTTTGTATTTGTTCAGGAATTCCTGAAATTGCAGACCTGCTTGTTTGTAATTACCGGCCTTGAAATGATCAAGACCAGCCTGATAATCATTGAATTGCTCTGGTGGCACCGAGAGTTCTTCGCCATCCAGCTGCACCGCTTTGGGTTCGAGCTTTTTGATGCGGTCGTCGAGATTTATGTACAGCGTGCGGTTGTCTTCTTGCAGCTTCCGAATGTTGTTATTGGCGACTTCGAGATCGCCACGCAGGCGGGCGATCTCTCGGTCCTTTTCACTCAGGGACTGGGCCAATGATAGCTGCCCCTGATTTGCGGCCTCCATTCGAGCAACCCGGTCTTCAAGCACCTTGACTTGCTGGCGCAAATCAAGGATCGCTTTGCGCGCTTCCGTGTCATCAAAAATCGCAAATGCGGAACTGGATGCAAAGGCGCAAAACAGGCCAATTGCCCACGCTTGTTGCTTGAAGGTAAAAGTCATCTCAAATGGTTTCCTTGATTACTGGTAAGCGATGTCAGAGCGACGGTTCTCAGCCCAGGCTGCTTCATTGCTGCCAGTTGCTTTTGGCTTTTCCTTGCCGAAGCTTACTGTTTCGATTTGCCCCTCTTTTACACCCAAAGCCAGCATCAGTGTTTTCACTGCGTCAGCACGGCGCTGACCCAAGGCCAGGTTGTATTCAGCACCGCCACGTTCGTCGGTGTTGCCCTGAACTACAACTTTGCGATTTGGGTTCGCAACCAGATATTTGGCGTGGTTTTGAACCAGCTCACGGTACTCTGACTTCACGGTGTAGCTGTCGTAGTCGAAGTACACGCTGCGCTTGGCCAGCACGCCCTGTGGGTCGTTCAGTGGGTCTGCGTCACCTGGGATTACTGTTGGAACAGCGCGGCCGTTGGTTGAACCCGCACTTGGGGCTGTGCCTGTTTTAGATTCAACAACAGGTTTGTCGTTCAAAGGAACAGCAGAGCTACAAGCGGCCAATACGGCCACCATTGCGGAAATTGCCAAGTACTTGACCATTGAGTGTTTCATTTTTTTCTCCAAAACTAAAGAATGTTTAGTGTAAAACAAGTTAAAAATCAATCGTTTATAAACGGCCCCCATGTGGGTTCCGAAATGTCAGCGCCAGAACTGCTCAAGTTGTATCTGATGCGTCCGTCTTTTGACACCACGGCCAGGGTACCTTTGCCGCCCAACTTGGTCGCATATAAAATGTAGCGGCCATTCGGTGCGAAGCTCGGGCTTTCGTCGCGCCCCGTGTTGGTCAGGAGCATTTCTGTGCCTCCCGCCAAATCCAGTGCGGCAATTCGAAATTGCCCATCCCGACGAGTTACATAGGTCAATGTTTTGTCATCAGGACTAATCCGAGGCGAGATATTGTATCCACCTTCGAATGTAACGCGTGTTGCATTTCCACCATTTGTACTCATTCGATAAACTTGGGGGCCACCTCCACGATCTGACGTGAAGTAGATACTTCGACCATCGTGACTGTAAACAGGTTCAGTATTGATTCCACTGCCGCTGGTCAGGCGGTTCAGGTCCGATCCATCCACATTCATCGAGAAAATTTGCGACCCGCCGTCTTTGGTCAGCACCACTGCAAGTTGTTGGCCGTTGGCTGACCATGCTGGTGCACTGTTGCTGCCTTTAAAATTTGCCATGGCCTTACGGCGTCCAGTTGCCAGTGTGTGAACAAACACAACAGGTTTGCGTGTTTCGAAGGATACGTAAGCAAGCTGTGTGCCGTCAGGAGACCAGGAGGGCGAAATGATCGGCTCTTTGGATGCCAGCGCAACTTGTGGATTGGCGCCATCGGCATCGGCAATGATCAGGCGATATCGTCCAGGGGCTTTCTCAACATAAGCGAGGCGAGTGGAAAACACACCTTTCTCGCCAAGCAGTTTTTCATACACATAGTCAGCAATTTTGTGGGCATGCAGGCGAAGAGCTGAAGGTGCAATGGTGTAGCTGAACTTTCCCAGTGATTTTTGCTGTGCTGTGTCGTGTAAATTGAATCGCAAATCAAGCCGTCCATCGGGCAGTTTTTTGACCGATCCCACGATTAGAGCATCCACACCAATCGATTTCCAGGCTGAGGGATCGATCAATGTGGCCTCATTCAATTCAACATTGCTGGTTGTTTTGATAGCCCGAAAAAAACCACTTCGCACCAAATCGTCTTCGATCACTTTTCGAATGTCTTCAGGCAGCCCCTGATTGCCTTGGAACGGTGCTGCTGAAAAAGCGATTTGATTGGTACCCACCCCGGTAATGTCAATTTTAAGCTGTGCTTGTGCCGGTATTGCTGTGACCGCAAGTGCGAAGATGGCCAGCAGCAGTATGCCCGCCGTACTCTGCAGGCGACTCCACAGGGCAGTAAATGGTTGTAAATACATGGCTTGGTTGGCGTAGTTCATTGTTTCACTAAAAATTAAACGTCTTTTGGACGAAATGAGAGGACAAGTACCGGTTCAACTGAACCGTCTTCGGCCCTGGGTAGTGGACTGGAGCGCTGCAATGCACGCTCCACAGCGCTGTCCCACGCTGGCAACCCACTGCTTTTCTTCTGTGTGATTGAGACAATTTCCCCGTTGGGAAGTTGCTTCACTTCGAATACGGCTTCTGGGTTCCCGCTGACCGAGTCTGCGCCGGGAAATACCAGTTTACTACGTACGTATTGTCGAATTCGATCACTGTACTGCGCCTTGTTTCGGCTGGTGCCAGCCGAGCTGCTGCCGGTGTTGGGCGCGCCGCCCATGATGCGAGCGAGTTCTTCCTGTCGCAATTTCTTGGCTACTTCAGGATCAATTCTGGGTTCCTGCTTCTGAGGTTCAGGCTTTGACTCGGGCTTTTTCGGCTCAAGCTTGGGTTCAGGCTTTTTTGGTTCAGGCTTGATCTCGGTTTTTTTTGGCTCAGGCTTGGGTTCAGGTTTTTTGGGCTCAGGCTTTTTCTTGGGCTCTGGCTTTGGCAATTCAATATCAGCCTTCGGTTGTTCCACTGGCTTGGGTGGTGGTGGAGTTTCAACCACGCGCTTTGGTGGCTCGGGTTGTGGCAAAGGTTCGGATTTGGGTTGTTGCACGGCAATTGGTTGATTGGCCGGCATTTCAGACCACAACACGGCTTCAAATGCGGCGGGCTCTTCGGTTTTCCAGTTCAACCCAACCATAAAAAATGCCACCAATGCCAAGTGGGCCAGCACCGATACGCTGAAGCCTGCCTTGTCGCCAGTGTGGTCAACAGGCGGCTCCAGGCGCGCCTCAAGCCCGCTTTCCTTGCTCATCTTGGAAAGCAGTGCCTGGTGGGCTGTTGTAAATTCCCAGCCGTTGCGTTGACGGATTAAATCGGTGCTCATTTGTTTTTTGGCTTCACCAGCAAGCCCACTTTCTGGATTTGCGCATTTTGCAAAGCATCCATCGCATCCACCACAGCTTGGTACTGAATGGCTTTTTCGGCAGAAATCACCACTGGCCTGTCGGGTTCATCGGCCTGCAGTTTTTTTACCTCTGAGGCCAGGTTGTTCAGTGTTACTTCGGTACTTTTGTTGGTTTTCATGTCCTTCACCACCAAATTGCCCACTTGGCGCACTGTTACTTCAATCGGGCGCATTTGTTTGGGGGGATTGGTGTTGGCCATGGAAGGCAAATCAATCACCGATGGCGTGATCATGGGGGCCGTGACCATAAAAATGATCAACAGCACCAGCATCACGTCGATGTAGGGCACCACATTGATCTCGTTCACGGCGCGTCTGGATTTGCGTCCAAGTTCGGCTCTCATCGATTCATTGTCCTGTTACTAATTTCGGGCCTCACTGCTGCCATTAATGTTGGCGCTGCAGAATGTTCAAAAATTCTTCAACGAAAGATTCGAATTGGGTGGACAAACGATCAATGTCGTTGGCGTAGCGGTTGTAGGCCACTACAGCGGGAATGGCCGCAAACAGCCCGATTGCAGTTGCAATCAAGGCTTCGGCAATGCCAGGCGCAACCGATGCCAAAGTGGCCTGTTGTACATTGGCCAAGCCCACAAACGCATGCATGATGCCCCACACCGTACCAAACAGCCCAATGTAGGGGCTTACCGAGCCAGCCGACGCAAGAAAGGGCAGGTTGCGTTCAAGAATTTCATTCTCGCGCTGGAAGGCGGCTTTCATGGCGCGGCGTGCACCGTCGATGATCAGCGAATAATCGGTGAGACCTTTTTTGTCGCGGGCGCGGAGAAACTCGCTCATGCCAGCTTCAAAAATTCGTTCGAGTGGACCGGCTTCGTTGCGGCGCATGCCCGCACGCTGAAACAGGGTGTTCAGGTCGCCGCCCGACCAGAATTCTTCCTCGAATTTGTCGGCCTGTTGCTTGGTGTGTTTCAACACAGCCCATTTTTTGAAAATGGTGGCCCATGAAACAAGGGAAATCATGACCAGAATCAGCATGACCAGCTGGACAACCAGGCTGGCCTGTGCGATCAGGGAAATGAACGACATGTCGGTAGAAATATCCATTAAACAATCCGCTGTAAGGAAAATATTTTGTTCAACGTAACGCGCTATCGCATCAATTGGTTGAGTTGCGCGTGAACTTCCGAGGGAATTGCACAAGGTTTGAGGGTTATTGTGTTGACACAGCCCACCTTGGTTGTTCCTTGGCAAAGCACTTCGCCGTTGCGCGTTACGGTTTGCTTGAAGACTGCAGAAACTCGCTTAAGTTCAGTGAGTTCGGTCGATATTTCAAGAACATCCTCAAGTTTAGCAGACCGTAAGTAGTCCAGTTCGGTGCGGCTGACAACGAACACCATTTCATGGTCTTCCATCAGCGATTTCATGCCGATACTTTGTTGAAGAAACCATTCGCTTCGCGCGCGTTCCATGAACTTCAAGTAATTGCCGTAATACACGATGCCGCCCGCATCGGTGTCTTCAAAATAAACGCGCAGTGAATACTTGAATGTCATGAAATAGCCCGTCTCTAGTATGCTTACGATATTGTAAGCAGGAGCGGGGCTGCCCGTTAGTGCTGTGGGATCCTGCCGATACTAAATTAATCAAATATTCATATTTAAATAACAACGAGAAGTGGAGACCGCTGACATGGCACGAAATATCCCATTGCTGGACGCATCCTGGCTGTACGTTGAATCAAAAGAAGCCCCTATGCATGTGGGCAGTATGGCCATTTTCACTGTGCCTGAGGGTGAAACTTCCCAGCAGGCGATTGCCCGTATTGTACAAATGCTGCGCAATTCCCTTGAATTTGCCCCACCGTTCAACTATCGCCTGTCGAGCCCGCGCCTTTTAACCTTGATGCCCAAGTGGATTGAGGCCGACAAAATTGATCTGGATTACCATTTCCGCCACAGCGCTTTGCCAGCCCCCGGCGGTGAGCGTGAATTGGGAACATTGATTTCACGCTTGCATTCGCACCCGCTGGATTTCCGCAAACCCCTTTGGGAAATGCATTTGATTGAAGGCCTGTATGGCAATCGTTTCGCCCTGTACACCAAAATGCACCACTCCCTGATGGATGGTGTTGGTGGCATGCGCTTGATGGAGCGCATTTTCGGCAAAACAGCGAAGGAAAGTTTGGGCCTGCCTGCGCCATGGTCTGTGGGCACCATTAGCCGGAAGAAAAAAAGCAGCGAGCCGCAACACTTTGCTGACCAGGCCCGTGAGGCTTGGGAGGCGGCCAAGCTCAGCGGGCAGTCCCTTCCTGCTGCTGGCCGGGCATTAATGGATTTGATGCGCGAGGCTGTGAAGCCAACAGACCCTGCCTTGGCCACACCGTTTTCCGGCCCCAAGTCGATTGTGAACAAGCGCGTGGGTGGCGCACGCCGACTGGCCACGCAAACCTATCCGCTTGAACGTATTCGTGCTGTAGCCGATGCCGCCAAAGTAAGTGTGAATGATATTTTTCTGGCCATTTGTTCAAGCTCGATTCGCCGTTACTTGCTGGAACGTGATGCTTTGCCCTCAGAATCACTGACAGCCGGTTTGCCGGTTTCTGTGCGCCCGGCCGATGACCTTGATGGCGGCAATGCGATCAGTTTTATTATTGCCAACCTGTACACCACTGAAAGCGATCCGCTGACACGCCTGAGAGAAATTCGCCGTTCAACTCAATTGGCCAAAGCCAATTTACAGGCCATGCCCAAAGAGGCGATTAACAACTACACCATCATGTTGATGGCGCCGATGATGCTGCAACTGGTGTCAGGCCTGGGTGGTTTGACCCGCCCAATTTTCAACACGGTTATTTCAAATGTGCCCGGCCCATCTCGCGATTTGTATTTCTCGGGTTGCCGCCTCGAGCAGTTTTATCCAATTTCACTTATTCCGCACGGGCAGGCTTTGAATATTACGGTGGTCAGTTATTCAGGCCAGTTTAATGTTGCCTTTACTGGTGACCATGATGCCCTGCCTTCCATGCAGCGTTTGTCGGTTTACACCGGCGAGGCGCTGGAAGAACTTGAAGCGGCTTTGGGTGTGAAGTGGGAAAGCAAGAAGAAGCCCGTAGTTCGTAAACCTTCCACGGCCAAGGTTGGGGCAGGTAAAGCGGTGAAAGCGGCTGAAGATTAATCGCTGGTTTGTGTAGCTCACTCGGCGCGGGTTTCCATCGCCAGCCTGAAAACCTGTTTCTCCCTTTTTGATATTCACCCTGACTCACCAAGCTTGGCAAAAAAGATGGCCAAGCCTTGGCGTCAGCCTTTGGCTGAACGTGGCGTGTGAATTCAAACGGGCAGGTTTTCTTGAAGGCGAAGCGATCGAAACACCGCTGCCGACTGGGCTATAACCAAGCGGTGATTTGCAGAGTGATAGAGATACGCTGAGGCCGACTGGCCTTGAGGCCAGCCGCGAGTTGCGGAGTGTCGAAGATTCTCCTACGCAGGTTTTAGGCCAACTCGGCAGTGGGATTGCTTGGGCTGCACTTTAAGAAAACCGCCCCGTTTGAATTGATTCGCAGCGGTCGGCTTCATGCCGACAACAAATTCGGCCATATGTTTTGCCGAATTTGGTGAGCAAGAATAAATTCAACAAGGGAATAAGCGGTTTTCAGTGCGGTACAAGTAACCCACGACTAGTTGGCGAGAAGCCCACGCCGAATCGGCAAGAACCACTAGCGCACCACGCAATCGTACAACTACAGCAAATCACCTTGCTGCATATTCGCTGCATGCGTACCCGCCAAACTGGCCGGCGCGGTTAGCCCAAAATGCGCGTAAGTGTTCAAGGTCGCAATTCGCCCACGCGGTGTGCGTTGAATGTAACCTTGCTGAATCAGGTAGGGTTCCAGCACATCTTCAATGGTGTCTTTTTCTTCGCCAATTGCAGCGGCCACGCTTTCAAGCCCAACTGGCCCGCCGCCAAATTTGTGAATGATGCTTTCCAGCAACCTGCGGTCCATGGGGTCAAGGCCCACTTTGTCAACGTCCAGCATACTTAGCGCTGCATCAGCTACCTCGGCAGTGATCACGCCATTGGCTTTCACCTGCGCATAGTCCCGCACTCGGCGCAACAAACGGTTGGCAATGCGCGGTGTGCCGCGTGAACGGCGCGCAATTTCAAGGCAGCCGGAAGTCTCAGCAGGTGTGTCCAGCAAATTGGCTGAACGCGCCACTATGCGCGAGAGTTCTTCCGGTGTGTAAAATTCAAGCCGCGACACAATCCCAAAGCGGTCGCGCAGCGGGTTGGTCAGCATACCGGCCCGTGTGGTTGCGCCTACCAAGGTGAAAGGCTGCAAATCAAGTTTCACGCTGCGGGCAGCAGGGCCTTCGCCGATCATGATGTCGATTTGGTAGTCTTCCAGCGCGGGGTACAAAATTTCTTCCACCACCGGCGACAACCTGTGAATTTCATCGATGAACAACACATCGTTGGCTTCAAGGTTGGTCAGCAAGGCTGCCAAATCACCGGGGCGTTCAAGTACCGGGCCGGAAGTTTGGCGCAGGTTTACACCCATTTCACGAGCCAGAATGTGGGCCAGCGTGGTTTTGCCCAAACCGGGCGGACCAAACAGCAGCACGTGGTCGAGTGCTTCTTTGCGTGCGCGGGCCGCTGCGATAAAAATATCAAGTTGATCGCGAATTTTTTGCTGCCCCACATACTCGTCCAGGTGTTTTGGGCGCAAGGCGCGCTCAAACGCTTCCTCAGCGGGTGTGGTTTTGGTGGGGCTGATCAGGCGATCGGGTTCAATCATTGTGGATTATCTCGCTTAGCCTTTGGACAAATTGCGCAGCGCCAGTTTCAGGCCATCGGTCACACTGGTGCCCTCAGGCAGCCCTTTGCAGGCCAGCGCCGCTTCTTTGTCAGAATAACCCAAGGCGCACAAGGCCTGTACAATTTCACTTTGATTTCCAACTGGCAAGTGCATGCCTTCCGCAATATTGGCTGTGCCACCCAGTGCCACAATTTGCCCTTTTAATTCAAGCAGCAAACGTTCAGCAGTTTTTTTGCCAATGCCGGGAATTTTGACCAGGCGTGCTGTTTCCTGGCTTTGAACAGCCAGCAGAAAATCGTTGGTGGAAATGGATGACAAAATGGCCAGCGCGGTGCGCGGCCCGATGCCTGAAACCTTGATCAAGGTTCTGAACAGGTTTTTTTCAGCAATATTTTGAAAGCCGTAGAGGGTGTGTGCATCCTCGCGCACAACCAAGTGGGTCAGCAGGGTGCAACTGCCGTTGATTTCCGGCAGGTTGAACAGCGTGCTCATTGGCACCTGCAGTTCATAGCCAACGCCTTGCACATCCACCAAAATCCAAGGCGCATTTTTTTCCAGCAAAGTGCCTTTCAGGCGACCAATCATTGCAGCTTCTCCACACTGTTCATAATCACAGTAAACTGAATTTGATTATACGCCAAGCGAATTCATTTCCAGCTGGTGCGGCCCTTTCGGGTGCGGGTTTTGAAAATACTGGTGGGCAAGTCTTTGGCTGCCAGTGCACCGAGTAGTTTGCTGCTTTGTGCATGGGTTAATGCGGCGGCCAAAGCATCTGCCGCATCCGCTGAAGGGTGGGCGGGAAGTTTCAGCAAACGCTTCACCATTTCCTGCACCTGTTCCTTGTTGGCTTTGCCGTGGCCCACAATAGCCTGCTTGATTTGCAGAGCAGTGTATTCGGTAACAGCCAGCCCACTGTGGGTTAGGGCTGTAAGCACTGCACCGCGCGCCTGCCCAAGCAACAGCGTAGATTGCGGGTTCACGTTCACAAATACTTTTTCAACCACGGCCACTGTGGGCTTGTACAACTCAGCAAGTTCGCACAGCCCTGAAAACAGGGTGTGCAAACGGTCGGGCAGGGAAGCGTCGGAACTGGAGCGGATTACACCACTGGCCACGTAAATTTGCTGGCTTTCAACTATATCGACCACGCCGTAACCTGTGATGCGTAGGCCTGGGTCTATGCCAAGTATGCGCATCAAGGCAGGGCGTGTGGAGTGTTGAAATTAATGGCGGAAATGGCGCACACCAGTCAGCACCATCACAATGTCGCGCTCGTTTGCTGCGGCGATTACTTCCTCATCGCGCATGGAACCGCCGGGTTGTATTACGCAGCTTGCGCCCGCGTCTACCACCACATCCAGACCATCGCGGAAGGGGAAGAATGCATCGGATGCAACCGCGCTGTCAGCCAAGGTAAGCCCGGCATTTTGTGCCTTAATAGAAGCAATGCGTGCGGAATCCACACGGCTCATTTGGCCCGCGCCCACACCCATGGTCATGCCGTCTTTGCAGAACACGATTGCATTGCTTTTTACAAATTTCGCGCAGCGCCAGGCGAACATTAAATCGGCCCATTGTTGTTCGGTGGGCAGGCGCTTGCTGACTACTTTAATTTCACTTTGTTGCACATTGCGTTCATCGGGGCTTTGCACCAGCAAGCCACCACCCACGCGTTTGTAATCAAACTTGTGCATGCCGGGTTCTACTGGAATTTCAAGCAGGCGAACATTTTGTTTAGCAAAAAATACTGCGCGCGCAGCCTCATCAAATGAAGGAGCAATCACCACTTCAACAAACTGTTTTGCAACAGCCTGCGCAGTGGCTTCATCGACCGGGCGGTTAAAGGCAATGATGCCGCCAAATGCAGAAGTGGGGTCTGTTTTAAATGCCTTGTGGTACGCATTCAATGTACCTTCGGCCACAGCCACGCCGCAAGGGTTGGCATGCTTGATGATGACGCACGCAGGTGCATCGAAGGTTTTAACGCATTCCCAGGCTGCATCGGAATCGGCAATGTTGTTAAAGCTCAATTCTTTGCCTTGAAGTTGGCGATAGTTGGCCAGCAAACCCACCGGGGCGTTGGCTTCGCGATAGAAGGCCGCGCTTTGGTGCGGGTTTTCGCCATAGCGCATGTCTTGCACTTTGTGAAATTGCATCGAGAGTACTTCAGGGTATTCGATTCGGGAGGGTGTGTCTTCGAGTGCGCCTTCGGTGCCTTCGAGGCTGGTCAGGAACGCTGCAATGGCACTGTCGTAACGGGCTGTGTGTGCATAGGCTTTCGCTGCCAGGCCACTGCGTGTTTTCAGTGTGGTTGCACCCTCGTTGCTTTTGATTTCATCGATTACTTTGCCGTAATCGGCCGGGTCAACAATAATTGTTACACCTGTGTAGTTTTTTGCAGAAGCGCGCACCATGGCCGGGCCGCCAATGTCAATGTTCTCGATCGCGTCTTCAAGCAACACGTTTTCGCCAGCGGTGGCTTTGTCAAACGGGTACAGGTTCACGGCCACCAAATCAATTGCACCAATACCGTGTTCTTCCATGGCATCCAGGTGGCTTTGCAAATCACGACGCGCCAAAATGCCGCCATGAATTTTTGGGTGCAATGTTTTTACGCGGCCATCCATAATTTCGGGAAAACCGGTGTGGCTGCTCACTTCTTTCACGACCAGGCCTTTTTCAGCCAACAGTTTAGCCGTTCCGCCTGTGGACAGAATTTCAACGCCGCGATCGGCCAGGGCTTTGGCCAATTCAAGAATACCGGTTTTGTCGGACACGCTAAGCAGCGCGCGTTTGATGGTTGGGTTTGTCGTCATGGTTTCAAGGGCCGGTTTGAAGCGGCCAGTCAAAATTAAAAATCAGATAAGGCCGTGTTGCTGCAGTTTTTTGCGCAGTGTGTTGCGATTGATGCCCAGCATTTGGCTTGCGATGGTTTGGTTCATGTTGGCTTTCTCCATGACCACTTCAAGCATGGGCCGCTCTACGGCAGACAACACCATGTCGTAAACCGACTTGGCGCATTCACCTTCAAGGTCATCGAAAAACTTGTCCAGGTTGCTGCGTATGCACTCTGAAATCGTAATCGGGCTTAGGTCACTGTCATTGGGTTTCATGCTGCCAATCTTCTTCTTGGTGTTGGTTGGAGTGAATCGTTTGCAGCGGCGAAGTACTGCTGACCGCTTGATAACCAGTTCAGAAAAAACTCGTCAACAATGCGCAATTGTTCGGCGGTGGTTTGTGCCAACATGAGTTGGTCAATCACGGCGTTGTTTTTTCCGGCTGGGCCGCAAAGATACCATTGCAAATGCTTCCGGGCGGTGAGCAAGCCCGTTTTCTCGCCATAAAATTCATGGTGATCACGCAAGTGATCCATCATGATTTCATGTGCTTCTTCAAGGGTTGGTGGGTTGAGGTACGCACCGGTTTTAAGGTAATGCAGTACTTCTCTGAAAATCCAGGGGTTGCCTTGCGCGGCGCGGCCAATCATCAGGCCATCGGCGCCGGTGTAATCCAGTACAAATTTTGCTTTCTCAGGGGTGGTTATGTCGCCATTGGCAATTACGGGAATAGCAACTGATTGTTTCACCGCTTTGATGGTGTCGTACTCGGCTTCCCCGGTGTAGCCGCAAGCACGGGTACGGCCATGAAGGGTGAGAAGCGACACGCCAATGGATTCCGCCATTTGCGCAATGTGAATTGCGTTTTTGTGTTCGGGTGACCAGCCTGTGCGGTACTTCAAAGTAAGTGGCACACCGCGTTTTTCACATTCAGCATGCACAGCTTTCAATATGCTTTCCACCAAGCTTTCGTTTTGCAGCAATGCCGAACCCGCAGCCACGGCACACACTTTTTTGGCAGGGCAGCCCATGTTGATGTCGATGATTTGCGCGCCGCGTTCAATGTTGTAGGCGGCCGCGTGCGCCATCATTTCCGGGTCGGCACCTGCAATTTGTACTGCGATTGGTTTGGTTTCACCGTGGTGGTTTAGCCTGCGTGTACTTTTGTCAGTTTTCCGCAGTGCAGGGTTACTCGCTGCCATTTCCGAAACAGCATGCCCTGCGCCCAGTTTTTTGCACAACTGGCGGAAAGGGCGATCTGTAACTCCAGCCATGGGGGCCAGAAACAGATTGTTTGGAAGTGTTAAATGGGCGATGCGCACGTTGCACAAAATTTAAGCAAATTTCGAGCAGCTCATTGTAACGGGGAGGGCAATTTTATTCGACCCTAAAAACGGAAAAAAATCGAAATTTTTTACTTGACTTCTGTTTGTCAAAGTGGTCCGCAAGGCCTTGCCTGCCCAAGGGGGCAGGGGGCTGTGTGCTTACCGTATTGGGTTAGCTGTTGGTTTGAATCAGTTCAATTTTGTAGCCATCGGGGTCTTCTACAAATGCAATCACGGTGCTGCCACCTTTTACTGGCCCAGCGGGGCGAGTTACTTTGCCGCCAGCCTGAATAATTTGTTCGCATTGGGTGTAAGCGTTCTCTACAGCAATTGCAATATGTCCATAAGCAGTGCCCAATTCATAGTTGCTAACACCATGGTTGTAGGTGAGTTCAATTACAGCGCCTTCTTGCTCGCTGCCATAACCCACAAAAGCAAGTGAATAACCTTGATCGGCCCGTTCGGTGGTTCTTATAACCTTCATGCCCATCACTTTGGTGTAAAAATCGATGGAGCGTTGCATATCGCCTACGCGCAGCATGGTGTGGAGAATTCTCATAGTATGGGTACCTCGGCAGGGTTCATTTTTGAAAGTGCTTTGTGCGGTGTTTTGTAATCGGGCATCAGGCTTTCCACTACAGCCCAAAAGCGTGCGCTGTGATTCATTTCTACAAGGTGCGCCAATTCGTGTGCAATCACGTATTCAATCAATTGCGGCGGGTAGTGCACCAAACGCCAGTTCAAGCGTACTTCGCGCTTGCTATTGCAGCTTCCCCAGCGTGAACTCGGGCTGCTTAAGTGAATGGAAAAACTGGGCAAGCGTTGTGTCGCGGTTTGCCGCTCCAGCAGCTTGGCAGCCATGTGTGTAAATACTTCTTTGGCATGGGCTTTCAATATTTTTTCAACGGCTTTGTCGCGTTGCGCCGGGCTTTCACAAGTTGGCAGGGCAATGCTTTTTGTCCATGGGTTCAACATGGCCTTGCTGCGCGGGGGCAATGTTTCCAGTTGATAAGGTTCGCCCCGAACGGGAATGGGTTTGCCATCGGCAAGCAGGCTTGAAAGTGGAACGGTTTGTTTGCTGCGCGCTTGCCATTGTTTCAGGCGCTGTTCAATCCAGCTTGATTTTGTGGCGATAATGCTGTGCAGTTCGGTAATAGAAAGGCGCAAGGGCGCAGAAATTTGCAGGCCGTTGTCGCCAATCAAGAAACCAACGGATCGGCGTTTGCTGCGTTTCAATATATAGCTGCACACTCCCCAAGGCAGTTCAATGCTGCGAACTTCGGTAGGGTGGGGTGCTGCTGTCAATCGCATGGTTCAGAACTTGCCTTTGCCCACCAAGGGTGTTTCGGCGCTGGCATAGCGTTGTGGGCTGATTTTGTGCATCTCGCCTTCAATCCAGTCTTCAACCACTTTCATCAGGCTGTCTGCATCGTGACCTTCTGGCGAAATGGCCGGCCCGAAGCGCAAGGTTACTGTGCCGGCTTTTTTGAAAAAGCCTTTGCGTTTCCAGTACTCGCCAGCGTCGTGCGCAACGGGCACCACGGGTGTGCCAGTGGCAACCGCCAACCGTGTACCGCCAGTTTTGTAGCGGCGCTTGTAGCCCACGGGTACGCGTGTGCCTTCGGGGAAAAACATCATCCAGGCGCCTTCTTTCATGCGCTTGCCAGCCATTGTTTTTACTTGCTCAAATGCTTCAACACCATTTTTACGGTCTATCGGCACCATGCGCAACACCCACAGGGCCCAGCCGAAAAATGGCACGTACTGCAATTCTTTTTTGTACACCAGGCAAAGTTGCCGCGGCAGCAGGTTGGCAGGAATTGCGAAGGTTTCCCAGGCCGATTGATGCTTGGCGAGAATAATGGCACCGGTATTGGGCAAGTGCTCCATGCCTTCAACCTTGTACTGAATGTTGCACAACAGGCGAAGCATTTTGATGTTGATTGCATTCCACCAGCAGGCAAATACATACCGGTTACGGATTGAAATGAAAGGTGATACCAAGAGCAACAGCGTTGCGTGAATGGGTGTGTACACCACCACGTAAACAAAAAACAGGATGGAACCGATAAAGGATCTCACCAAGTGCCTCCGAAATTGTTTTAGTTGTTATCTGTTGTTTGCGAATGGGTCGTCGGGCACCAAATGCTCGGCGACAGCAGCAAGATTGTCGAACACCAAGGTGCCCTTGGGTAATTCATCTTTGCTTTTTTCAAGCGTTTTTTTCCCTTTGCCGGTTTTCACCAGAAATGTGCTGCAACCCATGCTGGCACCGGCTTGAAGGTCGCGAAGTGAATCGCCCACACACGGCACGCCTTCGAGGTTGAAGCCTGTGCGCGCATGAATTTCCTGAAATAGGCCAGGTTTGGGTTTGCGGCAACTGCATTTGTCATCCGGGCCGTGTGGGCAAAAGAAGATTCCCTCAATGTGCCCGCCAGCTTCACTGGCGAAATCATGCATTTTTTTGTGCATGGCCGACAGTGTTTCAAGATCGAACATGCCGCGCGAAATACCGCTTTGATTGGTGGCAACCACCACTCGATAGCCGCCGCGATTTAGGCGTGCAATGGCTCCCATGCTGCCGGGAATAGGAATCCATTCATCTGCGGATTTGATGTATTCATCGGAGTCCTCGTTTATGACTCCATCCCGATCCAGCACAATGAGTTTCATGGGCTTGTCCTTGTTCATCAAGCAGCCAGCTGCGAAATATCGGCCACACGGTTCATCAAGCCATGCATGTGTTTCAACAAAGCAAGGCGATTGTTTTTCAGCGCTTCGTTGTTGTCCATCACCATCACATTTTCAAAAAACGCATCCACATTTGCTTTAAGTGGTGCAAGAACCAACAAGGCTTTTTGGTAGTCACCTTGCTCAAATGCTTGTGTTGCATGCGGTTCCACTTCTTTTACTTGCGCCGCAAGCGCTTTTTCAGCCTCCACTTGCAGCAAACTTGCATTCACGTCGGTGTTACTCACTTCGGTTTTTTTCAGAATATTGGTGATGCGTTTGTTGGCTGCTGCCAATGCTTGCGATTCTGGCAATTGCGAGAAGGCGCGCACGGCTTCGAGACGCTTGGGAAGGTCTGCAAACTGGCTTGGATTTTGGCTTAGCACCGATTCAACTTCCGCTGTGGAGTAGCCTTGGTCTTTGAGGTAACCACGCAGGCGATCTAATATAAAGCTGGCGATGCCTTCCACGCTGTGTTTGAAATCGGGGTAGGCGTTGAACAGGCTGCTGGCTTTGTTCAAAGCATCGATCAAATCGAGCTTCAGGTTTTTCTCGATCACCATGCGGATAACGCCCAATGCATGGCGGCGCAACGCAAACGGGTCTTTGTCGCCAGTGGGAATTAAACCAATACTGTAAATGCCCACCAAGGTTTCAAGCTTGTCAGCCAACGCAACGGCCAAACCCACCGGGTTGCGCGGCAGTTGGTCGCCTGCAAAACGCGGGCTGTAATGGTCGGCAATCGCTTGTGCCACGTCGGCCTGTTCGCCATCGTGGTGTGCGTAGTGCTCGCCCATATTGCCTTGAAGTTCAGGGAATTCGCCCACCATGTCAGTCAGCAAATCGGCTTTGCACAGCAGGGCCGCGCGTTTGGCCTGTTCAACACTTGCACCACATACCGGGGCAAGCGCTGCGGCCAGTTCAACCAGGCGGCTATTGCGGTCTTTTTGGGTGCCCAGTTTGTTGTGGTACACCACATTGGCTAAGCCCGGCAGGCGGCTTTCTAGAGTCTTCTTGCGGTCTTGATCGAAGAAGAATTTTGCATCAGCAAGCCGGGCGCGCAATACACGCTCGTTACCTGATGTAATCAATTCCGGTGTGGGGGTTAGCAGGTTGGAAACCAACAGAAAACGGTTTTTCATTTTGCCGTTCTGGTCGGTAATCGCAAAGTATTTCTGGTTGGCCTGCATGGTTAAAATAAGGCATTCCTGCGGCACTTCCAGAAATTCTTTTTCGAAACCGGCCTCGTACACCACGGGCCACTCAACCAGAGCGCAAACTTCGTCGATCAGCTCTTCGGGTTGCACCACTTTGTAGCCAGTGGCTTGATCGTTCAATGCTTTAACAATTGCCGCTTTGCGCTTTTCAAAACTGGCGATTACCTTGCCTTCGGTTTCAAGCTGTGTTTCGTAGCTTTCCGCATTGGCAATATTCAACACGCCTTGGCTTAAAAAACGGTGGCCCAGCGTAATTCGATCGCTTTCCAAACCCAACACTTGCGCACGCACTACCTTGTCGCCATGCAGGCAAACCAGGCGGTGGGCGGGGCGTACAAAATGCACCGTGCTTCCATCGGGGCGCTGGTAGCTCATTACCTTTGGAATGGGCAGTTTGGTGGTGGCCACCTCAAGCGCTTTGTTCAATGAATCTTCAAGCGCTTTGCCAGCCTGCATGCGTGAAATGTGCAATACGTCCTGTTTGCCATCACTGATGGTTTCCAGTTGGTCTACACCAATGGCGCCCAAGCCGAGCGAATCCAGCTTCTTTTGCAAGGGTGGGGTGGGCTGGCCGTTGGTATCCAGGCCAATTTTCACAGGTAGCAGGCGTTCCTGAATTTTTTTCTCAGGGCTTGTTGCGGCCACGTTGGAAATGCGGCAGGCCAAACGACGAGGGCTGGCAAAGCCTTCCACCACGCTGTTGTTGGCCAGGTGACCTTCATCGCGCAGGGTTTTGCTCAGCAGTTCAGCAAAGGCATTGCCCAGTGTTTGCAGTGCTTTGGGTGGGAGCTCTTCGGTGAACAGCTCAACCAATAGTGTTGAATTCATGAGTATCAAGCAGCTTGTGTGTTGGGGGTGTTGCACATGGGGAAACCCAGCTTTTCGCGGGACTCAAAATAGGCCTGCGCCACGGCGCGCGACAAATTGCGAATTCGGCCAATGTAGGCAGCGCGTTCTGTTACCGATATTGCACCGCGTGCATCCAGCAGGTTAAACGTGTGTGCAGCTTTCAAAATCATTTCGTAGGCGGGCAGGGCAAGGCCTACTTCAATAAGGTGTTTGGCCTCGGCTTCGTATTCGCCGAAATGGCGAAACAGCATGTCGGCATTGCTGTGCTCGAAGTTGTAGGTCGATTGTTCCACCTCGTTTTGATGAAACACGTCGCCATAGGTCAGTGTTTTTATCACGCCTTTTTCTTCGCGCTGGGTCCACACCAGGTCGTATACATTTTCCTTGCCCTGCAGGTACATGGTCAGGCGTTCAATGCCGTAGGTAATTTCGCCCAATATCGGTGAGCAATCAAGCCCGCCCACTTGCTGGAAATAAGTGAATTGGGTCACTTCCATGCCGTTGAGCCACACCTCCCAGCCCAAACCCCATGCGCCCAGGGTTGGGTTTTCCCAGTTGTCTTCCACAAAACGAATATCGTTTTGTTTGGTGTCGATACCCAGGGCCTCCAGGCTGCCCAAGTACAGCTCGATGATATTTTCCGGCGAGGGCTTCAACACCACCTGAAACTGATAGTAGTGCTGCATGCGGTTGGGGTTTTCGCCGTATCGGCCGTCTTTGGGCCTGCGCGAGGGCTGCACATAAGCTGCGTTCCAGGGTTCAGGCCCCAGGGCCCGTAAAAAGGTGGCAGTGTGGCTCGTGCCTGCACCCACTTCCATGTCAAATGGTTGCAACAGGGCGCAACCTTGTTGGTCCCAATAGTTTTGAAGGGTCAGAATGGCCTCTTGAAACGTTAGCATGTCGTTGTCCCTCACGGTGAGCGGTGCGCTCGGCGTATCTTGGTGTCTGAATTGATAATGTTCATATTGTAATGGGTATGCGCTCGTTCAGCCGCGGTCAAAGTGCAGCCGACCACATTCTCCTTGAAGGGGTGTGGAACTAATCATGTAACAGCCTCAACTGATATTGACTCACCACGCTGTTATCGCAGGTTGTGTCGATTTTGGTCAATAAGGGCTATTGATTCGTGACAGTAAATACACCCAAACCAGCACTTGGAGTGAAGGAACCGATACGGTGTACCGGGTCGAGCGGTCACTTGAACAATCAAAAATCAAACGGAGCGAACATTCGGCAAAGTGCGCAGCGTTTGGGTTCTGAGCTTTTGTTGATGGCCAAAAGATCAATTGCCTGTTTTCACGGGCCCAAAGGTGCTGTTGTTTACAAAACACCGCCAAGCGCCGCATCAATCCTCACACTATTTGAGAATCAGGGCCTGGAAAAGGTCTATTCCCAATTAGGCAAGGCGCTTCCCAAAGGGCTGCCGCTCGAAAAGTTGATTGAAGCTGAGGGCAATACGGGCAAGCAGCAAGGGATAAGGCTGAACGAGAATTTGCTGGTTGACTCGAAATTGACACGCGAGGCAGTTTGTTGTGTTGCCGAGAGATATTCTAAAAAATATGGAATCGAAATTTTTCACATCGGTGCTCCGCGCGGGGTTGATGCGTCCACCATTGCAGATTTTGTGGTCCCGGTGCTTCGAAAAGGCCAATCCGTCGGATTAATTTTGGACCAAGGGGGTAAGGCTAATTACCATTCCGTACCCTTGGCTGTTATCCCCGATCTGGACTCAGGCAAGTTATACATGCTTGACTGCAATTCCGTGTCGGCCAGAGTTGATTTTGACCCTGACGCGCCGTTTGCTGAGACTTACGGCAATTGGTTTCAAGTGAACCCTGTGCTTGATGCGATCGCGGCAAAAATGCAACTTGAGCCGCACATGAAAATTACCCAAAAATCGCGCCAGTCAGATCATGTGAGCTGCCACACCGATGCCTTGCAAACCTTAAAAGAGGTATTGAGGGATGGGGCTGTTGTGGGCAAAAAGATGGTTCACTTGAGCAGTGGCAACGAGTTGAAATTTGCCGCCGAGACACTCAAGACTGCGCAGTTGCCTCAGTTTTTAAACGATTACGACTTGACGGACATTTATCGAGGAAAACAGCCAGTGTCCGAACACCGAGCTTTGCACACGAAAGATGTTCTGATTCGCGGTAAAGAGAAACGAATGAATCTTTTTTTGGCGGCGAAGACGCTTCAGTATGCGCACGTGGCGGCCGATGTCATCAAGCAGGCGATGAAACAGCACAGGTGCAGTGATGCCCAAGAGGCTTCGAAACTGCTTGTACAGAAACGATCCATCACCTGTTAGGTAATTTGGGCATCAACTATTGATACGTCACCCGCTTAAAGCGTACCAATGCACAGGTATTTCATTTCCAGAAACTCTTCAATGCCCCACACCGAGCCTTCCCGGCCCAAGCCCGATTGCTTCACCCCGCCGAATGGCCCTACTTCATTTGAGAATACGCCCACATTAATGCCCACCATGCCATATTCCAGGGCACGGCTTACGCGGAAGGTGCGTGCAGAGTTCTCGGTGTAAAAATAGGCGGCAAGGCCGTAAGGCGTGTTGTTTGCGTAGTTAATTGCCTGTTCTTCAGTGTCGAACGGGAAAATGGCAGCCAGTGGGCCGAAAGTTTCCTCTTGCGCAACAAGCATGCGGTGATCAGCGTTGTCGATCAGGGTGGGCTGGAAAAAGCGCCCGCCAAGTGCGTGAGGCTTGCCACCGTGAAGCAGTTTTGCGCCCTTGGCCAGTGCGTCGTCCACATGCTTTTGCACTTTCGCAACTGCTTGCTCGTCAATCATCGGGCCAATACTGGCTTTGGTTTTCAGGCCGTCGCCCACTTCCAGTTTGGCCACCTTGGCGCTCAATTTCTCGGCAAAAGCCTGTTGCACACTGCGTTGAACATAAATGCGGTTGGTGCATACGCAGGTTTGTCCAGCGTTGCGGAATTTTGAGGCAACCAAGCCGTCCACCGCTTTGTCCAGGTCTGCGTCTTCGAACACGATGAAAGGCGCATGGCCGCCCAGTTCAAGGCTTAATTTCTTGATGGTGGGGGCGCATTGCTGCATTAAAATGCGGCCCACTTCAGTGCTGCCGGTGAATGTAAGTTTTCTTACCACCCCGCTTTCGCAAAGTACTTTGCCAATTTCAACAGAACGGTTGGCGTCGCCGGTAACCACGTTGAGCACCCCAGCCGGTATGCCTGCCTGGCGCGCCAGCTCGGCCAGGGCCAGCGCACTAAGCGGGGTTTGTTCGGCTGGTTTGATCACTACCGTGCAGCCTGCAGCCAAGGCTGGCGCTACTTTGCGGGTAATCATGGCGATCGGGAAATTCCAAGGTGTAATGGCTGCACACACGCCAATACCTTGTTTTAAAACCAGCAATTCACGGCCCAGTTGTGGCGATTCCAACACGCTGCCTTCAATTCGCTTGGCTTGTTCGGCAAACCATTCCACAAAACTGGCACCATAAATAACTTCGCCCTTGGCCTCGGCCAGTGGTTTGCCTTGCTCAAGGGTCATTAAAAACGCCAGGTCGTCGGCGTTGTCAATGATCAGGTCAAACCACTTGCGCAAAATTTGCGCACGACTTTTTGCGGTGGTGTTGCGCCAACTGGTCAGTGCTTTTTCAGCACTCAAAATGGCATCGTGCGCCAATGCAATTGACGTGTTGCCCACGTGTGCAATGGTTTCGCCTGTAGCAGGGTTGTCTACGGGAAAGTCCACTTCACAAGCATGAAAACTGCCGTACACGAATGGATTCGTTTGCAACAGGCTGGGGTTCTTGAATTCAAACTGGTTCGTTGGATTGCCCGCGATATTCTTTGAAGTGCTGCTCATTTCTGTCTCTCAGGTTGTTCACTGTTGTTCTAGGTTTAGCAATGCGGTTAGCTGCGCTGTACACGCCACTGCAAATGTTTCAGTTCGCAACACACGTTGCGAAAAATTCAGCGGCAAGGCTCCCAATCGTTGGGCTATCTCGGTTTCCTCGGGGGTCCAACCACCTTCCGGGCCCACACAAACAATCAGGGGTGTGTCTGGCTTCGCCTTGGGTGCCCAGCTTCTTAATGATTGACCGGCTTCGGGTGTAAACCACAGCACTTGTGCATTGGGCCAGTTTTGTGACACATGTTCCAAGGCCGCAGAAAGAGTTTTCACCGCTTCAACCCGGGCCAGTTGTTCACGTTCACTTTGCAGGCTTGCTGCAAGCACAACTCGTTCCCAGTGGGCTTGCCGCTTGGCTGCCCGTTCACCTTCCAGTTTAACCACGCTGCGCTGGGCTTGAACTGGGTGAAAGCCCGCAACGCCCAACTCTGTGCATTTTTCCAGCACCCAATCCATTTTATCGCCCTCGGGCAGGGCCTGAAGAACATGCACCGGCCGGTTTAGTTCCGTGTTTCGTAGGGCCAGTTGCTCACCGATATGAATTTGCGCTAGTTTTTTGGATAGATAGTGAACTGTGGCGTGGTATTCACAGCCCTTTCCGTTCCAGACCCGAAGTGCCTCGCCATCACGAAGGCGCAAAACCCTTGAGGCGTAATGCATCAAGTCATCAGGCAGATCAAGCACTTGGCCCACGCTGTTGCAGTGTTCTAGCAGGAAGCGGGGCAGGCGCTTGCCTTTGTCTTGTTTCATGTTTCCCTGTCTTTATTCAGTGGTTTGTCCGCAAGGTGGCGCTTTCTTGGGATAGCTTTGATAAAATTCATTTTTTTCCAACTTTGCCACAGGCATAACCCTCAATTCCCATACCTATGTCCTCTTCGTCAAAGAACATGGCCAACGCGATTCGCGCGCTCGCCATGGATGCAGTTCAAGCCGCCAAATCCGGGCACCCTGGCATGCCAATGGGCATGGCCGAAATTGCTGTGGCCTTGTGGGCCCGCCACCTGAAGCACAACCCACAAAACCCCCAGTGGGCCGATCGTGATCGCTTTGTGTTGTCTAACGGCCACGGTTCCATGCTGATTTACGCGTTGCTGCACCTGACCGGCTACGACCTGCCGATTGAGGAATTGAAAAACTTCCGCCAGTTGCATTCTAAAACACCGGGCCACCCTGAAGTGGACGTTACCCCCGGAGTTGAAACCACCACCGGCCCATTGGGGCAGGGCATTGCCAACGCCGTGGGCTTGGCCTTGGCGGAAAAGCTGTTGGCTGCTGAATTCAATGAAGCGGGCTTTCCGATTGTTGACCACAATACCTACGTATTTTTGGGCGATGGTTGCCTGATGGAAGGTATCTCCCATGAGGTTTGCTCGCTGGCGGGTACCTTGGGCCTGTCCAAACTCATCGTGATGTACGACGACAATGGCATTTCCATTGACGGTGAAGTGGAGCACTGGTTTGCCGACAATACACCCAAGCGCTTTGAGGCCTATGGCTGGAATGTGATTCCTAACGTAAATGGCCACGATGTAGATGCTGTGGATGCCGCCATTGCGCAGGCCAAGCAAAATGCCTTGCTGGACAAAGGCCCAACCCTGATTTGCTGCAAAACCAATATTGGTGAAGGTTCGCCCAATTTGGCAGGCACCGACAAAGTTCACGGCGCACCGCTGGGCGATGCTGAAATTGCCGCCACCCGCGCAGCCATTGGCTGGGAACATGCACCATTTGAAATTCCCGCCGAGGTTTACAACGCCTGGGACGCACAGGTAGAAGGTGCAGCCCGCCAGTCAGCCTGGGATAAATTGTTTGATGCCTACAGCGCCAAATTCCCCTCCAAAGCTGCTGAATTCAAGCGCCGCATGGCTGGTGAACTGCCTGCCCAGTTTGAACAAACTGCCGCGCGCCTGTTGGCTGAAGTGGCTGCCAAGGGCGAAACCATTGCCACCCGCAAAGCCAGCCAGAATGCAATTACCTTGTTGGCTGCGGAGTTGCCTGAATTGTTGGGTGGATCGGCAGACCTTACAGGTTCTAACCTCACCAACTGGCCCAAGTGTGTGGCTGTTCGCCGCAACAAAGAAGGCTTTACTGCTGGTAACCACATCAACTGGGGTGTTCGTGAATTCGGCATGAGCGCCGCTTTGAATGGCGTGGCTCTGCATGGTGGCTACATTCCGTTTGGCGCTACCTTCCTTACTTTCTCGGATTACAGCCGCAATGCCTTGCGCATGGCAGCGCTAATGAAAAAGCGCAACATTTTTGTGTTCACTCACGATTCAATCGGCCTGGGTGAAGACGGCCCAACCCACCAGCCTGTTGAGCATGCGGCCACTTTGCGTTTGCTGCCCAATATGGATGTGTGGCGCCCCGCTGATTCAGTGGAATCCATGGCTGCCTGGAACAGTGCAGTAATGCGCAAAGATGGCCCCAGTTCACTGTTGTTCAGTCGCCAAAACCTGCCTTTCTTGCCGCGCAGCGAGGCTGTGTTGAACAACATCGCCAAAGGTGGTTATGTGTTGGCTGATGCCGCCAACGCTCAGGTCACTTTGATTGCCACCGGTTCGGAAATTGAAATTGCCATGAACACGCAAAAAGCCTTGGCCGAAAAGGGTGTTGCTGCGCGTGTGGTGTCCATGCCTTCAACCAATGTGTTTGATCGCCAAACGGTTGAATACAAATCGCAGGTGTTGGGTACTGCTCCAATCGCTGTCATTGAGGCGGGCATTACCGATGGCTGGTACAAGTACATAGCGCATGCTGGCGTAAAAGGTACCGTGCTAGGCATGTGTACCTTTGGAGAATCTGCTCCAGCAGGCGCGCTGTTCAAGCACTTTGGGTTGACTGCTGAAAAATTCACCGAGGCTGCTTTGGCCTTGGTTGCACGATAACCACGGCTTAATACACAGAATATTTGATTTACTTTTAAGGAGATTTGTCATGACCATTCGCGTAGCGATCAACGGCTATGGCCGCATCGGCCGAAATGTATTGCGTGCCCACTATGAGGGTGGCAAGAAACACGATATTCAAATCGTGGCAATTAACGATTTGGGCGACCCCAAAACCAATGCTCACCTTACCCAGTACGACACTGCCCACGGCCGTTTCCCCGGTACAGTGAGCGTAGATGGCGATTACATGGTTGTAAATGGCGATAAAATCAAGGTTTTGGCCAACCGCAACCCAGCCGAACTGCCATGGGGCGAGTTGGGCGTAGACGTAGTGCTGGAATGTACAGGCTTTTTCACTTCCAAGGAAAAAGCCTCTGCCCACCTCAAAGGCGGCGCCAAGAAAGTAATCATTTCCGCCCCAGGCGGTAAAGACGTAGACGCCACCGTTGTATACGGCGTTAACCATGGTGTTTTGAAAAGCACCGACACAGTAATTTCCAACGCTTCTTGCACCACCAACTGCTTGGCCCCGTTGGTTAAGCCTTTGAATGACGCAATCGGCCTGGAAACCGGCTTGATGACCACCATTCACGCCTACACCAACGACCAGGTGTTGACCGATGTCTACCACGAAGACCTGCGCCGTGCACGTTCTGCCACCATGAGCATGATCCCAACCAAAACCGGTGCGGCTGCTGCGGTTGGTTTGGTGTTGCCAGAACTGAACGGCAAGCTGGATGGTTACGCGGTTCGCGTGCCTACAATTAACGTTTCCATGGTTGATTTGTCTTTCATCGCAAAGCGCGATACCACTGTGGAAGAAGTGAACAGCATTCTGAAAGCCGCGGCCGAGGGCCCCTTGAAGGGGGTATTGGAATACAACGAAGCACCTTTGGTGTCGATTGACTTCAACCACAACCCAGCTTCCAGCGCATTCGATGCCACACTGACCAAAGTCAGCGGCAAGCTTGTTAAGGTGTCTAGCTGGTACGACAACGAGTGGGGCTTCTCCAACCGCATGTTGGACACCACAGTTGCGCTGATGAACGCCAAGTAATCTTAAAGCGCGTTTCGAACGAACAACCGGGCCTTTAGCCCGGTTTTTTTTCGCCTCTGCATTATTCGAAAAAACTTTCCCATTCCGTGGGGGGGCAGTGCCCCCTGCTTCTGTCATTCGCACGTCTTGTTCACAAGGTAACGTTTGATTCAATAAAGTTCCTGTAAGGAGGTCTGAAAACTAGACTTGCTTCTGGTTCTTATTCAGGCAATTGATTGTACTGCTCGGTCGGTAACCTAATTCCATTGTGATACGCGAGTACTGCTATGTTGATCTTCGTTCCCGGAAAGCAAAATTCAACCCTGTTGCATGCATTGCTAATTGGTATTTTTCTGATGCTTGGGGTTGCTTTTGCAGTACCAGCCCATGCGCAAAGTGGCGGTGCCCAGTTCATCATCAAGCTTAAAAACTCCGTTGAACTAAGCAATGCACCTTCAGTGCGCCGCCTGGAAAAAGAGGGTGAGTTTCTCGCTGATGTCATGTCGCGAAACAATGTGGATGCCACATGGTTGCGCGCAGGTTCTGTAGGTACCCACGTGATGCGCTGGGGCAGCAGTGTGCGTGCAGGTGATCAGCAATCCATATTGAACCGCCTGGCCAGTGATCCAGAGGTTGAGTTTGCAATTCAAGACCGTCCAATTCGTGCGTTTGCAACACCCAATGACCCTTCGTTTTTGAATCAGTGGGCATTGCGGTCTACCGCAAGCACAGCGGGAGCCAAATTCGATTTGGCATGGGATGTGGTGCGTGGCAGTGCCGACGTGGTGGTGGCTGTGCTGGACACTGGTGTAATTTTCGAAACCCCGGATTTGGCTGGCCGCCTGCTCAGTGGCTATGATTTCGTCTCTGATGTGCCCACAGCCAATGATGGCAATGGCCGCGATTCCAATGCAGCAGATCCCGGGAACTGGATTAGCAGTGCTGATGCGCAAACAGCTGCCTTTTCAGGGTGCAGTGTGAAAAACTCAAGCTGGCACGGCACCTTCGTGGCAGGTCAAATTGCAGCGAATACGCAAAGTGATTCGGATGTGGCTGGTGCTGACTGGAATGTCAAGGTGTTGCCGGTTCGGGTACTCGGCAAATGCGGTGGCTTGTTGTCGGATGTGTTAGACGCCATGCTGTGGTCAGCCGGACTTGATGTGCCGGGTGTGCCGAGCAACCCCAGCCCGGCCGATGTGATCAATCTGAGTTTGGGTAGCCCCACCACATGCAGCTCGTTTGAACAAACGGTTGTTGATCGCGTGAATGCAGCAGGAACCTTGGTAGTGGCCGCTGCTGGAAACAGTGCTGGTGCCGCAGATTCGCCCGCCAATTGCAATAATGTGTTGTCAGTTGGTGCACTAGACAGAGATGGCAGCCGTGCAAGTTACAGCGCGATTGGTAGCGGCGTCAGCCTGATGGCACCGGGCGGTTTTAGTAACGGACTGGTGGGCCTTGGCAACTCGGGTACAACAACACCAAGTTCGGCCAGTTTGGTCAGTAAAACTGGTACTTCATTTGCTTCACCTTTGGTGGCCGCAACGGCTGGGCTAATGCGCGCAATCAACCCATCACTTACCCCAGCTCAGTTGCGCAGCCAAATTTTATCCAGCGCCGCAAGTTTTCTAAGTCCCAGAAGCAGCGCTTGCTTGGCCAACTCAGGTTCGGTTAGTTGCAATTGCACCACTGCAGTGTGTGGCGCTGGTATGTTGGATGCGTTTGCGGCGGTGTCTGCTGCAAAGGGTACACGCCCAGTGGCTAATGCCTCCTCCTCAGCGAATGGTTTGGGTACAAGTGGATTCCAAGAGAGCGCAGTCGGCTTGAACCCGGTTCGCTTGCGTGGTTCGGCCAGCAATGTGGCTGCTGGGCGTACTATTGCCTCTTACTCGTGGGAGCAAATTTCAGGTGAGCAATTAATGACTGGCACCCGATCCACGGCGGATGTTGACTTGCCTGCGCCCACCGCAAGTTCCGACTTGGTGTTTCGCTTAACTGTGACCGATTCTGTCGGCGAAAGCCACAGCAGTTTTACATCACTGCGCGTGGTGGCCAGTGGCGACAGCAGCAGTGCACCCTCCGCAGTGGCTGGCTCCAGTTCTGGCGTTACAACACCAGCCGGTCCTGCAATGGACAACGGCACAGGCGCGGTTGCCGTTGTTTCATCAGGTGGCGGTGGTGGAGGCGGTGGCGGTGCCACCACATTGCCCGGTTTGTTGTTGATGTCCCTTTTGGTCTGGGTGTTCAGGAAGCAGGGTTCGGCCGGCGCCAAATTGATTGCCCAATCATAAACAGGCCAAACAAAACGCCACCCAAAGCACCACCCCTGTGTGCTTCAAATGCAATCGGGCCGCCAACCAAGGTATCGGTGGTTGGGCCCGAATTCCATTCAAGCACCAATTTTGCGGCAAGCCCGGCGGCGAGTATCCACAAAGGCCAGGCTTGGGAAAGCTGGGCAGGGCCTCTGTACAGGGCAATCAACAGGCATGCTGAAAACTGAAAGTGAAGTGCACCGCTTAATCCGCAATACCAGGAAACGGGTTCAACACGGCTTAAATAAAACGCAAGCCAGAACAAGGAAAGTAACTGTATCCATATCCATTCTGTGTTGCTTCTCTGGCCAGAAAAGCCCCAGGCCACAATTGCCAAGCCGGCCAGGTTCAAGCCCAGGTGAGCCCATCCCAGGTGCGTAAATTGCGCCAGCAACAAATAAATAAAAAATGAGTCAATTAAATCAAGCCCTTGTTGCGCAAAGTCGGGTGCAAAAACTTGTCCCGATATTGCCAAGATTCCGATAGCAAAGGAGAAGGCAACCCCGAGGAAAAGAGTGCTGGGAGCGTTATAATTCCGGATTGTTTCCAATAACCTTCCTTGAGAGTTGAAAAGCAATGTTGCGTTTCCTGCGCCTGACCGACCAAAACGTATCCAACAAACGCGTGCTGATCCGCGTCGATTTTAACGTGCCAGTGGATGCAAATGGCAACATCACGGAAGACACCCGAATTCGCGCCTCTTTGCCCGGCATTGAATATTGCCTGAACAACAACGCCGCTTTGCTGCTGACCAGCCATTTTGGCCGCCCCACCGAGGGTGAATACGACGACAAGCTGAGCCTGGCCCCCGTGGCAGCGCGCCTGGGCGAATTGCTGGGTCGCCCGGTGCGCCTGGTGAAAAACTGGGTTGATGGTGTCGACGTTAAAGCAGGCGAGGTGTTGCTGCTTGAAAATTGCCGATTCAACAAAGGCGAAAAAAAGAACAACCCTGAGCTGGCCCAGAAAATTGCTGCACTTTGCGACATTTACGTGAACGATGCATTCGGCACCGCCCACCGCGCAGAGGCGACCACCCACGGTGCTGCCCAATACGCTGCTGTGGCATGCGCCGGCCCTTTACTGGCCGCTGAACTGGATGCCCTGGGTGCTGCGCTGTCTTCACCCAAGCGCCCCATGGTGGCAATTGTTGCAGGTTCCAAAGTTTCAACCAAACTGACCATTCTGAACAGCTTGGCCAGCAAAGTGGACCAGTTGATCGTGGGCGGCGGCATTGCCAATACCTTCATGGCTGCGCTGGGCTTGCCAATTGGCAAATCACTGGCCGAACACGATTTGGTGAATGAAGCCAAAACCATTATCGACAACATGAAAGCCCGTGGCGCTGCAGTGCCTATTCCCACTGATGTGGTGGTGGGCAAGGAATTTTCACCAACCGCTCAGGCCACCAGTAAACAAGTAGCCGAAGTTGCCGCTGATGACATGATTTTCGACATCGGCCCCAACACAGCCGAGGAACTGGCAGCCATTCTGGAAAAAGCCGGCACCATCGTTTGGAACGGCCCGGTGGGTGTGTTCGAATTTGACCAGTTTGGCAAAGGCACTGAACGCCTGGCCATGGCCATTGCAAACTCCAAGGCCTTTTCGATTGCTGGCGGTGGCGACACCCTGGCCGCAATCGCCAAATACAACATTGGCGAGAAGGTTAGTTACATTTCCACCGGCGGTGGCGCATTCCTTGAATTTCTTGAGGGCAAAACTTTGCCTGCGGTGGAAATTCTTCAACAAAGAGCCGCTTGATGTCCAACCCAGGGAGTAAATTAGTGCCCAACGCGTATGTACCTCGTCAAACAAAAATAGTGGCCACTTTGGGGCCAGCATCCACCGACCCCGCCGTTCTTGAGCGAATGATTGCCGCGGGCATGAACGTGGTGAGGGTCAACTTCTCTCACGGCAGTGCCCAGGAGCACATCGACCGGGTTAAAACCGTGCGCGACATCGCGGCGCGTTTAAAGCGAGACATCGCCGTGATGGCCGACTTGCAAGGGCCGAAAATTCGCATCGGCGTATTTGCCAATGGGTCAACCACGCTTGCGAATGGGCAGCCCTTCGTGCTGGAAGCCAAGTGTGATTCCGGTGACGATGAACGCGTGGGACTTGATTATCCCGAGTTGGTCAATGATGTAAAAGCAGGCGATACTCTGTTGCTTGACGACGGCAAAATTGTATTGAAGGTTAAAAAGGTAACCCCCACGCAAATTCACTGTGAAACAGAAGTGGGTGGCGTGCTTAAAAACCGCAAGGGCATCAACAAACTGGGCGGTGGTTTGTCTGCACCCGCATTAACGTCTAAGGACATGGAAGACATTCGCACTGCTGTGGCTTTCGAGGCCGACTACATTGCCGTCAGCTTTCCAAAAAGTGGCGCTGACATGTACATGGCCCGCGAACTAACCCGCGCAGCCGGTGGCCACGCCATGATGATTGCCAAAATTGAGCGTTGCGAGGCTTTGGAAAATCTGGATGACCTCATTCGTTCTTGCGATGGCCTCATGGTGGCACGCGGCGATTTGGCGGTTGAAATTGGCGATGCAGCCGTGCCTGCAGCCCAAAAGCGGCTTATTCGCGCTGCGCGCGAAGCCAACAAGCTTACAATCACCGCCACCCAGATGATGGAAAGCATGATTGAAAGCCCGGTGCCCACCCGTGCCGAAGTGTCTGATGTGGCAAATGCCGTACTTGATGGCACAGATGCCGTCATGTTGTCTGCTGAAACTGCCGCTGGCAAGTTTCCTGTAGAAACCATTGTGGCCATGGCCCGCGTGTGTGTTGAGGCCGAGAAATCCGCCACCATCAGCCTGGACACCGATTTCCTGAATCGCAAGTTCCAGCGCGTGGATCAATCCATTGCCATGGCTGCGCTGTTTACCGCGCATCACCTTGAGGTCAAGGCCATTGCTGCGCTAACGCAATCCGGGTCAACTGCATTGTGGATGTCGCGTTTGAACAGCGGCGTGCCAATTTTTGCGCTAACGCCCGAAGAAAAAACCCGCCGTCGCCTGTCGATGTACCGCGACGTGCGCACAGTAATGATGCAGTACGAAACAGAGGACCGCGAGCTGTTGTTGGCCAAGTCCGAGAAAGCCTTGCTGGATGCCCAGGTGGTTGAGCTTGGTGACCTGATTGTGATCACCATTGGCGAGCCAATTGGCAAATCGGGCGGAACCAACACCATGAAAATTGTTCGCGTGGGCGAACACATTGGCTTGCTCAACTAAACAGTTATTAACCAATTTTATTTTTCGGAGACTTTGAAATGCCTCTCGTATCCATGCGCCAACTGCTGGACCATGCCGCTGAAAACGGTTATGGCATTCCCGCATTCAACGTGAACAACCTGGAACAGGTTCAGGCCGTAATGGCCGCCGCTGACGAAGTGGGTGCGCCAGTTATTCTGCAAGCCAGTGCTGGTGCCCGCAAGTACGCAGGCGAGCCATTTATCAAACACCTTATCCAGGCTGCAGTTGAAGCATTTCCGCACATTCCACTGGTGATGCACCAGGATCACGGTACAAGCCCCAAGGTTTGCCAAGGCGCAATCGACCTGGGCTTTGGCTCGGTGATGATGGATGGTTCTTTGATGGAAGATGGCAAAACCCCTGCCTCCTTTGAATACAACCTGGAAGTAACCCGCAAAGTTGTTGAAATGGCGCACAAGGTTGGTGTAACCGTAGAAGGAGAACTGGGCTGCCTGGGCAACCTGGAAACTGGTGAAGCAGGTGAAGAAGACGGCATTGGTGCTGAAGGCAAACTTGACCACAGCCAAATGCTGACCGACCCTGAAGAGGCTGCCGTGTTCGTGAAGAGCACCCAACTGGATGCGTTGGCAATCGCGATTGGTACCAGCCACGGTGCCTACAAGTTCAGCCGCAAACCCACAGGCGATATTCTTGCCATTTCGCGCGTGAAAGAAATTCACGCCCGCATTCCAAACACCCATTTGGTAATGCACGGTTCATCTTCCGTGCCTGCCGAACTGCTGGCGATTATCAACCAGTACGGCGGCAAAATGAAAGAAACCTACGGCGTGCCTGTGGAAGAAATTCAGGAAGCCATTAAGTACGGCGTTCGCAAAATCAATATCGACACCGACATTCGTTTGGCCATGACAGGTGCCGTGCGCAAGTTCCTGTTTGAAAACCCCGACAAATTCGACGCCCGTGAATGGCTGAAGCCAGCGCGCGAAGCGGCCAAGCAAATTTGCAAACAGCGTTACCTGGAATTTGGTTGCGAGGGACAGGGCGCGAAAATCAAGCCAATTTCCATGAGCGAGATTGCGCAGAAATACGCCAAAGGCGAACTTGCGCAAATTGTTCAATAAATAGTCGCCAATAGCCTGTAGAAGCTCACGCGGGCAAAGCCCCGCGTGTTTTATTTTTAAAGCCTGAATACCAAGAGGCCATTTGAATGAGTACTGTGTTTGAAACCAAGCTGACTTCCCTGCCGTTGCTGCACCGAGGCAAGGTTCGGGAAAATTTTTCCGTTGGCGATGACAAAATGTTGATTGTGGCCAGCGACCGCCTGTCCGCATTCGATGTCATTCTGGATCAACCCATTCCCGAAAAGGGCATGGTGCTGACCCAAATGGCCCAGTTCTGGTTCGATATTCTTGCTGATGTAGTACCCAATCACCTTACCGGCATAGCCCCTGAAACCGTGGTGTCGGCTGAGGAAGCACCACAAATCAAGGGCCGCTCCATGGTGGTCAAAAAGCTGAAGGCCCTGCCAATTGAGGCCGTGGTGCGTGGTTACCTGATTGGTTCCGGCTGGAAAGATTACCAAGCCACAGGCGCAGTGTGCGGTATCAAGCTGCCACCCGGCATGCAAATGGCCGCCAAACTAGACCATCCAATTTTTACGCCAGCCACCAAGGCCGCCATGGGCGAGCACGACGAAAACATTGATTTCGACACCATGAGTGATGTGGTTGGTCGTGACCTTGCCAAGCAAATTCGCGATGTGTCCATTGCCTTGTACACCAAGGCCAGCGATTATGCAGCACGCCAAGGCATTATTATTGCCGACACCAAATTTGAATTCGGGCTGGATGAAAACGGCACCCTGACCTTGATGGACGAAGTGCTCACCGCTGATTCTTCACGCTTCTGGCCTGCAGACCAATACCAGGTGGGTATTTCCCCACCTTCTTACGACAAACAGTTTGTTCGCGACTACCTGGAAAGCGTGCCGGGCTGGAACAAAAAGGCACCAGCGCCTACACTGCCACAAGAAATCATCGACAAAACAGCGGCCAAATATCGCCAGGCCTATGAAATTTTGACTGGCCGCCTTTGGATAGGATAAGAGAACATGACAGAAGCCACACACATGCACACCAGCGACCATCCCAAAGTGGGCGTGGTTATGGGTTCGTCTTCCGACTGGGAAGTGATGAAAAATGCCGTGCAAGTGTTGCGCGATTTTGGTGTGGACTATGAAGCCCGCGTGGTGTCAGCCCACCGCATGCCCGATGAAATGTTTGCTTACGCCGAAACCGCCGCAACCCGTGGTATTCAGGTGATCATCGCCGGTGCGGGTGGTGCGGCCCACCTGCCGGGCATGCTGGCGGCTAAAACAATTGTGCCTGTCATGGGCGTGCCGGTGCCCTCCAAGTACCTGCGTGGTGAAGATTCCCTGTTGTCGATTGTCCAAATGCCCAAAGGCATTCCGGTACACACGTTTGCCATCGGCGAGGCCGGTGCTGCCAATGCGGCCTTGGGCGCGGTCGCCATTCTGGCCTTGACCGACACTGTACTGAACCAGAAATTGCAGGATTTTCGCGTAGCCCAATCGAATGTGGCCCGTGAAATGGAACTGCCCCCATTGCGTTGATTTTTAAGCCAAACACATGAGCAAGATCGAATTCAAAACAGCCAAACCTGGTCAGTGGCTGGGCCTGTTGGGCGGTGGCCAGTTGGGCCGCATGTTCTGCATGGCTGCGCAAAGCATGGGTTACCGCGTGCTGGTGCTAGACCCGGTAGCCAATGGCCCCGCCGGCTCCGTGGCCGACGACCAGGTACTGGCCGATTATATGGATGATCAAGCGCTGGCCAAACTGGCCCAGCGTTGCATTGGTGTAACCACCGAATTCGAAAATGTACCCGCTTTGGCGCTTGATACGCTTTCGAAAAGTATCCCGGTTAGCCCCTCGGCTTTCTCCGTGGGCGTGGCACAAAACCGCATTGAAGAAAAAGCCTACATCACAGGTTGTGGCGTACCGGTTGCACCGCATGCAGCCATTCGCAACATGGCTGACATTACCGATGAACTGCAGCATTTGTTGCCTGGTATCGTAAAAACAGCCCGCCTGGGCTACGACGGCAAAGGGCAAGTGCGCGTTAAAACGCTCGACGAGGTACGCAAGGCCTTTGCTGATTTGAATGAAGTGGAATGTGTGCTTGAAAAGCGCCTTGCCTTGCAAAAAGAAATGTCAGTGATTGTGGCCCGTGACCACAAAGGCGAATGCGCAACTTTCCCCGTGGCTGAAAACCACCACCGCAAGGGCATTTTGGCCACTACCATTGTGCCCGCTCGAATTGACGACGCCATGGCAGCGCAAGCCCGCGCCAATGCAATTTCAATTGCAGGGGCGCTCGATTACATTGGTGTGTTGTGTGTTGAATTTTTTGTGGTTGACGAACTCGGCCTTGTGGTGAATGAAATTGCACCGCGGCCCCACAACAGCGGCCACTATTCCATAGACGCCTGTGTAACTTGCCAGTTTGAACAACAGGCAAGAATTCTGGCCGGCCTGCCGTTGGGCGATACCCGCCAGCACAGCCCCGCTGTGATGGTGAACTTGCTGGGCGACTTGTGGTACAGCGAAGACGGTAGCGTTCGCGAACCTGCCTGGGAAAAAGTACTGGCCATTCCAGAAGTGAAGTTGCACTTGTACGGCAAAGAACAAGCCCGGGTAGGGCGCAAAATGGGCCACATTACCGTAATTGCGGAAACCCTTGACCGTGCTCTGGCAGTTGCCCAAGAAGTGAGGGATATTCTGGGCATTGGCGATGACGACGACTGATTCCGGCATGCCCCACATGCATGCTGAACTGCTCAGCCCCACCGCAGGCAACATACAGCGCTGCGCGCAAGCGCTTCAGCATGGCCAATTGGTCGCATTTCCCACCGAAACCGTGTTTGGCCTGGGGGCCGCAGTTACACAGCTTGGCGGGATTGAAGGGATATTCAAAGCCAAGGGGCGGCCTTCCGAACATCCGCTAATTGCCCATGTTGCACCCGGCGCAAATTTAGCCGGCTGGGTTGGCGAAGTTACGCCCACCATGCAAAAGTTGATCGACGCATTTTGGCCCGGCCCGCTTACCTTGGTGGTACCCAAAGGTGAACGCATGCCTTTTGAGGTAACAGGTGGGCAGAATTCTGTGGGAATTCGCTGCCCATCACACCCGGTTGCAATTGAACTGTTGAAAGCCACGGGTGTGCCTGTGGCAGCACCATCGGCCAACCGGTTTGGCAAAGTAAGCCCCACCCGCGCAAGCCATGTGTTGGCTGAACTGGGCGATCGAATCCCCTTCATTCTGGACGGCGATGTACCCGAAGTGGGCATTGAATCGACCATTGTTTCACTGCTGAATGACCAGCCTGCGGTATTAAGGCCTGGCGCAATTACAGCTGCGCAAATACAGGCGGTGCTGGGTGTGCCAGTAAAAACTCACGGTGAAGTTTCCAAAACCCCCAATGCTAACCCCCGTGTTTCCGGTGCGCTGGAAAAGCACTACAGCCCGGATGCCAAAGTGTGGGTGTTGCCAGCCAGCGAATTGTCGGCTTTGCAGTTGAACAACAAAACCCTGTGTGTGGGCTGGAGCGATGAATTTCTGGCACAAGCCGACGCACTACGCGAACAGTACGCGGCAGTGTTGGTTGAAGCCCTTAGCGACAAACCCGCTGAAGTGGCCAAAGCGCTGTATGCCACCTTGCGGCAGGCCGATGAATTGGCCTGCAAACAAGTGCTGTTTGAAAAGCCTTCACCAGGCCCGGATTGGGAAGCTGTTGCCGATCGGTTGAAGCGGGCGTCTGCTTGATTTTTTTCAAGCATGAAGGGATTGGTTCCTTCGTCGGCACCGACACTTGAACCGCGGTGAATCAACAGCGGGGTTCTGCATGCTGATTGACATCGACGAAGTTGGGGGTGAACTTGTGTCTGTCCAGTGAACAGCGACGATAGCTCAAAGTTGTACCAATGATGCGACCGAGTTGTTGGGCGTTAATATCAATTTAAAATTCCCATATAGGCCCGCCGGTGTCGTAAACTGGGTAAAGTGATGAGCTGGAATTTGTAGTCGATCCCCCTCATTACTAGCCACAATGAGTTCTCGGTAATTTCCACGATAAAAGCCAAGCCACTGCTGATAACTAAGGTTAATGAAAAATGTATATTCTTTCATTTTCTGCTTCTGAATTCCCGCGTCCAAGCGATCAATACAAACCGACAATTTTTGTAGCTTGGTAAAGAGAATTAGTTCCGACTAGATTTGCCAAAAACTGGGTTTCTCTGTTTTGATTTTGGTGCGAATCATCATCAGAAACGGAGATTAATCGCCAAAGGGGTATAACCCCATTAACACTATGAAGGAATTATTTGAGGTCAATTGGCGCTAAATGACATTGAGCATACCGATGATCGAACACATCGTTTTTTTTCTACGACACGCGCAAATCAAAACGAAGGGCCTTCAGCTTTAAATCTTTTGCGTCGGAATATGCCCGCGTTGCTCGGCGATCACGTTGTTGTCATCCACGAAAACCAGCTTGGGCTGGAATGTTTTGCATTCTTGGTCATCCAGCGTGCCATAGGCGGCAATAATCACCAAGTCACCTTTTTGCGCACGGCGTGCAGCAGCACCATTTAAGGAAATCATGCCGCTTCCGCGCTCGCCCTTGATGGCGTAGGTTGAAAAACGCTCGCCATTGTCGATTACATAAATATCAATGCGCTGAAACTCGATAATGCCCGATGCTTCGAGAAGATTTTCATCAATCGCGCAGGAACCTTCGTAGTGCAGTTCGCAGTGGGTTACTTTGGCTCGGTGAATTTTTCCGAGCAACATCTCACGATGCATCAGCTAATCTCCAGATTGTCGATCAGGCGGGTTTGACCCAGCTTGGCCGCGGCTAAAATAACCAGCGGCGTTTGATCGGACAGGTTTTCATCGGTGGGGCGTTGCAGGTCGGCTTGCCTGCGTACCTCAAAATAATCGGGCTTCCAGCCACGGCTTGTCAGTTTGTCGGAACAAGCGCGCTCCAATTGTACCAACTGGTCCAAATTCGGGCGACCCGATTTTACCTGATTCGAGAGATCATTCAAAAGTTGATACAAAAATGGTGCCTCGGCCCTGTCTTGCCCGTTCAGGTAACGGTTGCGCGATGAAAGCGCCAGGCCATCTTCAGCCCGCACCGTGGGCGCGGCAATAATTTCAATGGGCATGGCCAGCTGGGCCACCAGGCGCCGAATAATCATTAGCTGTTGGTAGTCTTTCTTGCCAAACACCGCCACCTTGGGCTGTACGCAGTTGAACAACTTGGTAACCACGGTACAAACGCCTTCGAAAAAGCCCGGCCGGAATTCACCTTCCAGCGTGCCACCCAGGTCATCGGGCGGCTTTACGCGGTAATCCTGAGGTTCGGGGTACAGGTCGCGCTCGGTGGGGGCGAACATCACATACACCTGTTCTTTTTCCAGCTTCTCCGCGTCTTCCTGCATGGTGCGCGGGTACTTGTCGAAATCTTCATTGGGGCCAAACTGCAAGCGGTTCACGAACACACTGGCCACCACGGGGTCGCCGTGTTTGGCTGCAATTCGCATCAGGGACATGTGGCCCTCGTGCAAATTGCCCATGGTGGGCACAAAAGCCACCCGGTTTTGGCCACGCAACTGATCGCGCAGCTCGGAAATGGAAGAAATCTGTCTCATCAAATACTCAGAATGTGTGTTCTGCCGTGGGGAAGGTTTTGTCTTTCACAGCAGCAACATAGGCTTGCACGGCAGCTTGAATCGAGGGCTGATTATCCATGAAATTGCGCACGAACTTCGGTTTTTTGCCCGGAAAAACATTCAACATGTCGTGTAGCACCAAAACTTGTCCGTCACAATCAACCCCGGCACCAATTCCAATGGTCGGAACGGTCAGGCTTTTGGAAATGTCGGCTGCAAGTTTGCCCGGTATCAGTTCAAACAGCACCAGTTGGGCACCAGCCTCCTGCATGGCTTTGGCATTGGTTTTCAGAATTTTCGCGGCTTTTGCATCGCGGCCCTGTACGCGGTAACCGCCCAAGGCGCTGACCGATTGTGGCGTCAAACCCAGATGCGCACACACTGGAATGTCGCGTGTGGTCAGGTATTCCACCGTGGGGGCCAGCCAGGCTGTGCCTTCCAGTTTCACCATGTTTGCACCAGCCGCCATAAGCCTGGCGGCGTTGCGGTAGGCTTGTTCTGCATTTTCCTGGTAACTGCCAAAGGGCATGTCGGCCACCACAAATGCATTTTTATTGCCCGCCGCTACACAGCGTGTGTGGTATTCCATCATGTCCATGGTGACGGGCAGGGTACTGGGCATGCCGGCCAGCACCATGCCCAGCGAATCGCCAATCAGTAAAATATCCACGCCGCTGGCATCGAGCACACTGGCAAAGCAGGCGTCGTAGCAGGTCAGCATGGCAATTTTTTCTTGATTTTTTTTCATCTCAAGCAGCGCGGGCAAGGTAACAGCCTTGCGGGTGCTGTTGGCGGCGGCTTGGGGTTGTGCGCTCATGGTGTGTGCTCTTTCTGTTTATTCAGACCAGTTAAAAAATTCGCGCCGACCTTTCATGGTTTCAATCTGGTTTAGCAGCAAATCGAAGTCTTCCGAATGGTCAACCGGGTTTAAATGCTCGGTGTTCACAATCAACAGGGGGGCATCGTCGTAGTGGTAGAAGAATTTGCTGTATGCATCGCTTAACTGAGACAAATACGCTTCGGTAATGTTCACTTCGTAGGGGGTGGCGCGTTTTTGCACCCGTTCAATCAGCGCTTGTGGCGAGGCTTGCAGGTAAATGACCAAATCTGGCACGCTTGTTTGCGGGCTTTGGTGTTGGTAAATTTGTTGGTACAGCTTTAGTTCTTCCTCGTCTAGGGTAAGGCCGGCAAACATGCGGTCTTTTTCCAGTAAAAAATCGCTGACAACCATATTCTCGAAAAAATCCCGTTGGGTTAAATCCCGCAGCTGCCCAATTCGCTGAAACAGGAAAAACAATTGGGTGGGCAGGGCGTAGCGTGCGGGTTCCTGATAAAACTTTTCCAGAAACGGGTTGTCCTCGGGTTTTTCGAGTAGCAGTTCAGCCTGAAATCGCTGGGCGATCAGTCGGGCCAGCGAGGTTTTACCTACGCCAATTGGGCCTTCAATCACGATGTGGCGATACTTTTCTGACAACAAGTTTCAATCTCCGGTGAATGGCTTGCGCGCGGCCTCAGTGTAGCGCAGGGGTAAAGCTGGTATTGGAAAAAGACTTCAAATTGCCTTGACGATTTGATCGAGTGTGTCGGGCAGGTAATTTTTAGCTGGGCCAAGTTCCGGGATTAGAACCCCCGGGTTTAATTGCAACAGCGGTTCAAGTACAAAACGCCGCAAATGCATGCGTGGGTGGGGCACCGTAAGCTTCGATGTATTAACGGTTTGCTCGCCAATCAGGAGCACATCCACATCAATAGGGCGGGGTGCGTTGCGCGTGGTGCGAACTCGCCCAAGCTGTGTTTCAATCTCCATGCAGGCATTTAACAGTTGCTCGGCGCTGCCGTGCCACATTAATTCGAGTACGGAATTGACATAGTTTGGCCCGGTTGCGTCAACCGGGGCACTTTCAAATCGAGCCGATTCTCTCACCGAACTGGCCAAGGGGTTGGCGCGAAAGTGTTCGACCACTTCATCGAACAAGGCCATGGGGTGCCCCAGGTTGCCGCCCAAGCCGAGGTAACTAAGTGTACGGATCTGCGCGCTGTTCACTCGCCGTGCTGCCCTTGCTCGGTATTGCTTGAACTAGCTGCGCCCGTACCTTGCGTACCCGCGCCCTGTTTTGGCTTTCTGCGGCGCCGTTTTTTCTTGGCTGCGCCATCAGTACCTGCCGGTGTGCCGCGCAGTGCGTCCAGCATGTTCTGGCGATTGTTTACATCTCCATCGCTGAATTCGCGCCACCATTCGGCCAGCTCAATATCTGCGTCTACATCGCCAACCATGGCGCGCAATTCATAGAAATCAAGCGCAGCCCGGAATTTTTGTTGTTCCAGCATGCGAAACGGTGCTTTGCCTGCGCGTTTTTCAAAGCGTGGTTGAAAAGCCCAAATCTCACGCATGTCGCCAGTCAGGCGGCGCGGAATGGCGGTGCGTTCGGTTTGCTCGGCCAGTACATCGTCCATCGCGGCAAACAGGGCAGGGAATTTCAGTTCTCCCTGCTGAAGTTTCTTTTCCCAGTTTTCAAGCACCAAGTGCCACAGCAGGCAGGCAAACAAAAAACCTGGGCTAAGTGGCTTGCCTTCTTTTACGCGTTTGTCGGTGCGGGCCAGTGCTTCGGTCAGGAAAGGCTCTCCCCGTTCATGTTCCAGAATTGCATCGAGCAGGGGAAACACACCGTGGTGCAAGCCCGCTTCCCGCAGGCCTTTCAGGCAGGCCATGGCCGAACCGCTCATCAGCAGTTTGAGCATTTCATCAAACAGGCGCGAAGCGGGTACATTGCGTAATAAATCGGACAATTCCGCAATTGGTGCGTAAGTGGCCGGTTCAATCTCGAAATTCAGTTTGGCTGCAAAACGCACCACGCGCAGCATGCGCACGGGGTCTTCGCGGTAGCGCAGGCTGGGCTCACCGATCATGCGCAGCACGCGGGCGCGCAGGTCTTCCATGCCATGGTGGTAATCCCACACGGTTTCAGTGCTAGGGTCGTAGTACATGGCGTTTACAGTGAAGTCGCGCCTGGAGGCATCTTCATCCTGGCGGCCGAATTCATTGTCGCGCAGCACACGCCCGTGTTCGTCCTTCTCGTTGCTCGCACTGGCAAGGGCTCGGAAAGTGGATGTTTCAATGGTTTCCGGGCCGAACATGACATGCACAATTTGAAAGCGCCTGCCAATTACCCGTGCGCGGCGAAATAGCCGCTGGGTTTGCTCAGGGCTTGCATCGGTGGCCACGTCGAAGTCTTTGGGGCGCATGCCTAGCAGCAAATCGCGCACAGCGCCGCCCACAACAAATGCCTTGTAGCCCTTGCTTTGCAAAGTTTCGCACACGCGAATGGCGTTGTGGCTTACCAGGTGGCGGTCAATTTTGTGTTCAGCCACATTCCATACCTTGGGCTTGTGCACGCCATAGCTGGCCTTTAGTTTTTTTGGGGTTCCCATGTTCAAATGAGCTGCTGGCCCGGCAGGTTCTCGCCCCAGGGTAGCTGGCTTGGAAAAAATCCGCTTAAACAGTTTTTTGATCATTTGAACAACTCGAGTACAGGCCAGCCGCGTGTTTGTGCAATTTCAGCCAGTTTGTTGTCAGGGTTTGCGGCCACGGGGTGGCTGACGCATTCCAGAAGGGGCAGGTCGTTGATCGAGTCGCTGTAAAAGTGGCTGCTTTCGAAACTGTTCAGGGTCCAGTTTTTCGCTGCCAGCCAGTCGTTCAGCCTGCTGACCTTGCCTTCCCTGAAACTTGGCACTCCGCTTACCTTGCCGGTGTACTCGCCATTCACAAGTTCAGGCTCGGTTGCAATTAAGGCTTCAATGCCGAAGGCCTTTGCGATGGGTTGGGTAATAAAGCTGTTGGTGGCTGTAATGACGATGCAAACTGCGTTTTCAGCCTGGTGCTGTTTGACCAGTTCAATTGCGCTTGGCTTCATGTTGGGTCGAATCACCTCGGCCATGAATTCATCATGCCAAACAGCCAGCTGCGCACGTTTGTTGTCGCGTAGCGGGCGTAGCTGAAAGTCCAGAAACTCGTCGATGTTCAATGTGCCCGCTTTGTAGTCTGCAAAAAACTGGTTGTTGCGTGCTTCAAACTCGGCGCGGTCAAGCACTCCTTTGTTAATCAGGAATTGGGACCAGCCATGATCCGAATCAATGGGCAACAGGGTGTTGTCAAGGTCAAACAGTGCGAGTTTCATATTCTCGAATTACCAGACTTTCTCGTCGTTTCATCCAGTGGCGCAGCAAATTCACGCTCACCGGTTTTTGTTGTTCAAGGGAAAAGCGATCCAGCCCGTCCATCACCGCCATCAGCGAACCCATGTCTCGCTGGAAGTAGCGAAGCGCGTAATCAATCACTTCCTCGCTCAATTGCAGGCCCCGCGATTTCGCCATGGTTTGTAGTGCTTCATGTTTTTCCTGGTCGCTCAGGGGTTTAATCCGCAAACACAAGCCTGCTTCAATGCGCGTGCGCAAATCGTCCCGCAGCTTCAATTCAGTGGTTGGCAATTCACCAGCCAACACAATTTTAGCGGGTTTGTTCTCGGCCATGCTTGAATTGAAAGCATTGAACAATTGAACCTGGGAATACGGGGTTAGGTGGTCAATGTTGTCGATGACCAAGGTTTGTTCGCTCGGTTTGAATACGAAGCGATTGCTACCCGCAAGCACATTGACACCCAGTTGGCTGGCCACACTGCGAAGCAAATGGCTTTTCCCGCAGCCTGAAGGCCCGTAGATGTACATAAACGGGCTTGTTCCCTTCATGTTCATCAATTCCCGCAGTTCATGCACAAGCTGCCCATTCTGCCCAACCAGGAAGTTGGACAGTGTTGGCCTGGGTGGCGTGAACACATCGAGAAGCAACTGTTGCATGGGCATTGCCAAAGCGGGGAGATAGAGCAACTCTCAATAATACCCTTGAATGGCACTTTTTATGCCTTGTCTCGGTTAAAATATGGCTACTCGCGCTTGTGGCCATAAACCTGAAGCAAGCAATCCAGCTTCACCATTTTTCGGACCGAATTTCCATGAATTCTCCCTTGACCTACAAAGATGCCGGCGTCGACATGCAAGCCGGTGATGATCTGGTTGATGCAATCAAACCCTTGGCCAAACGTACAATGCGCCCCGGCGTGTTGGCTGGTATTGGCGGTTTTGGTGCCATGTTTGAGGTACCAAAAGGGTACAAGGAGCCCGTGCTGGTTTCCGGCACTGATGGTGTAGGCACAAAGCTGAAGCTGGCCTTTGAGTGGAATATTCACAACACCGTGGGTATCGATTTGGTGGCCATGAGTGCCAACGACATTCTGGTGCAAGGCGCAGAGCCTCTTTATTTTCTCGATTACTTTGCATGCGGCAAGCTGGATGTGAAAACCGCCGCCAGCGTGGTGGGTGGTATTGCCTATGGCTGCGAGCAAGCTGGCTGCGCCTTAATTGGCGGTGAAACTGCTGAAATGCCTGGTATGTACCCCGATGGCGAGTACGACCTGGCCGGTTTTGCAGTGGGTATTGTTGAGAAATCTGAGATTCTGGATGCCAGCAAGGTGAAGGCGGGCGATGTAATTTTGGGTTTGGCCAGTAATGGCATTCACTCCAATGGTTTTTCACTGGTGCGCAAAATTCTCGAACGTGCCCAACCCGATTTGAACCAGCTTTGCGACGGTATTCCATTGCGTGAAGCCATCATGGCTCCCACACGCATGTACGTGAAGCCTGTGCTTGAGTTAATTAAAAAATTGCCTGTTCATGCATTGGCCCACATCACTGGTGGCGGGCTGGTTGAAAACATTCCACGTGTGTTGCCGGAAAACCTGGTGGCTGAACTGGATCGCGGAACATGGCCTGAAACTGAATTGTTCAAGTGGCTGCAAGAAAACGGCCAGGTGCCGTTTGATGAAATGAACCGGGTATTCAACTGCGGCATTGGCATGGTGGTGGTGTTGCCTGCAGAACAGGCCAAACCTGCCATGGATGTGTTAGCTGCGGCTGGTGAAAAGGTATACCAGGTAGGTGTTGTACGTCCGCGTATAGAGGGTGAAGCACACACCATTGTGACCGCCGCGAAGTAAGCTGTACACAATCTTAGAGAAGTTGATCAGCTTGCCGGGTAATTTGTTTACCCCACAAGCTGGCCTGCATTACAGTTTCAGCTCTGTGACGGGCAATTTCCTCTTTTCTTCTACTTCCCTTTCATCCCAATTCTCGACTTTGCTTGGCGTTTCTGACAAGGCCGAGCCTAATCCAACTGTACCCGTCGAGGTAATTTCAAGGTCAGGGGGGTAAGCAAGGTTAACAACGGGTGGTTGAACGAGTGGCTTGGGTATGGTGGCAGTTCCTGCCGAAAAGTCGGGAATGGAGGCTGCAATCTGGGGTACCCTGATCTGTATGGATGTAGGTGTGCTGTCCAGATTGTATTGATAGTTGTTGTCAAAGCCATCCGCCAAGCGCACTTGGTACAGTAGGCTTCCCTCGTTGATCGAGCCCAAGCGAACAACAGTAGGAAGGCTGTCCAGTTGGCTTGCATCCTGTCCAAGCCTGAAGCCTGAATAGGTGAAGTATGCAAACAGTGGATTGTTGATTTCACTGAAATCCAGTTCAATATTGCCACGCAATCCGACGTTCAAAATTGCTTTATTGATAGTCAACTGCCCCGGCACATAAGCAAAGTCGTAGTTGTTGTCCAGCCCGGTTGCGTTGATGCTGTACACGCCTACATTGCTGTTGACGTTGGCTGTAGTGCTGTAGGCCAGGCTGTCAATCACGCTGAGGTTTTCACCGTTTTTAAAGCCAGTTACTCGGCCTGTCAACTCGGGGTTGGCATCGCCGTAGGTTCGGCTGTAGCTGTCTACATTCACTGTTAACAAAGCTTTGGTAATGCTTGCCGTATCGGTCACCTGATTTACACCACCCAGGGAATAGTTGCCCACATCGGCACCACCCAAACTTAAACCATTGGCTGTCACGGTTATTCCGTTGGCTACATCGTTACTGGCAAACTGCAAGGAGTTGCTTGCAATCGTGATGTCATCGCCGCCTACCAAGTTGTCAAGCAGCAGGCTACCGGTTGCAGAGGTTAATCCATCATATTCTTTGTTGTTGGCATTCAGGCTAACCGTTACAACGCGTGGGTCGATCGTAATTTGATTGGGCGTGTTGATGGCGATCAAGTGGGTTGTCGAGTTGAACCCAGAGTTGACAGTGATTGCGTGCGTACCCGCGTTTGCCGTGGTTGCGCCTAGGCCAGACAAGGTGTAGCTGCCAGTCAGGTCTGCAGGAAAAAAACTGTCCAGCTGGCCTGCATAGTAGTTTGTGCTTGTGACCGTGGCGGTGTGGTTGTCCTGGTACGCTAAACCATCGTACGTTTTATTCGCTAGCGCTATATTGATCGACATAGACCGCAAGGAGGGCAGCGAGGCTCCGTCTTGAATTGTCCAAACGGCTTGGCCTGGAACAGTCGAAATGTTCCATCCCGCATTGCTAAAAAGACTTAAATTGCGCATGTCGTTACTGCCAACACCCAAGCCACCAGCTGAGATACCTACTTGACTTGGCACGTCTGTCGCCCAAAAGCTATTGCTTACCGCTGAAACTCCAACAAAGTTATTTCCAATGAACCCACCAGCCGAGGAGTTTCCAACAACTAGCCCTGTTGAATAACTATTGCTGACCGAACTCGAGTTCGCCAAAACGCCAAAAAAGCCACCTACATTGTTGTCACCGGATACAGCGCCACTGGCATAGCTATTGGTGATGTTTGTGGAATTGTCGATGAAGCCACCCAGCCCACCAACGTTTCCACCGCTGCCAGACACTGCACCGGTTGCAAACACATTGGATATGGTGGCGTTGTTCATGTAACCAAACAAACCACCTATAGTTGAACTGCCCGAAACCCCGCCAGTGGCATAACTGTTTGAAATGTTCGCACCATTGAAGCTGATGCCAACAAGACCCCCCACATCCGAACCAGACGAGGTTACATTCCCCGTGGCATAAGAAAAGTTGATGCTGCCGCCACTTAAAAAGCCGATCAAACCACCGTTGCGGGAGTTGCCGGTTACAGAGCCTTGCGCATGGCTTTTCAGGATGGATGAATTTTCGGAGTAGCCAATCAATCCCCCTGAATTGCGCCCGGAAACCGAAGCCGATGAATAACTGTTCGAGACTAAAGACCCCGCCAGGAAACCAATTAATCCGCCTGCGTTGTCGCCAGAGGCCAACGCCGAGCCCGTAGAGTAAGAATCGTCCACAGAGGAATTGCTCATCGAACCGACAAGCCCCCCGATGCTTTCTACCCCACTCACATTTCCTGTAGAAAAACTTTTTGAGATCACGGCTGAATTGTCAACCAAACCAATTAATCCACCAGAATTGTTGCTGGTAGCGGCTACTTGCCCGTCTGCACGACCATTGGTTACAGAGCCTCCGACTAAATAACCGATGAGACCGCCAACATTAGACCCACTCACTGAGACTGAACCGGTGGCATAGGAGTCAACAATAGTCGAATCAAATGAAATACCAACCAAGCCACCTGCTGTGCTAATCCCGCTGACCTCAACAGTTGAATAACTATTGCCAATGAACGCAGAGCTATTTACTTTTCCGATTAAACCTCCAAGGTCGTTATTGCCAGACACCATACCCGTTGCGTAGGTATTTGAAACTTGAGCCGATGGACCGAGACTACCTACCAAACCCCCTACTCGAGATTTGCCAACCACGTTCAAGTTAGTTACCCCAACGTTGGACACAATTACATCAGCGGTAGTGCCAAATAAGCCCACATCATCTGTTGCACCTCTGTTGATACTCAGGCCATTCACAACATGACCGAGTCCATTAAATTTCCCTGCAAATTGACTTGAGGTATTCTCGCCTACAGGTTCAAACCCCAGCCCGCCGTTCCAATTCATGGTTGAACTTGCGTCAATGTTTGCGCCCAAGGCGTAATGACCAGTTAAATTGCCCTGCATACCCTGCAAATCGCTTGCGGTGGTACTGCCTTCGGCCCCCAGGCTATTGAAGACGGTATAGCTGTCACCGTTGATGATTAAGCGGTTGCTTGTGCTGGTAAATGCACTGTCAAAGTTCACCCGTCCGGTAAATCCGTTGTTGTCCAGGCTAATGCGAAATCTGCCGTCGGCTACTCCCGCATCAGCCCCGTTGCTGTTGCCGGTGTTCACCGTCAAAGCGCCAGTGCCGCCCACTGTCATCACCACTGGGTTGGTTGATGTTGCACCTTGGCCCACAATTACATCTTTGGCGGCAGTCAGGGTTAAGCGGTTGGCGTTCCAGCCGAATGATTCATTCACATACACATTGCCATCGCCTGCCGTGCCGCCATTGGATGAAAGGATGGTGACGTTACCGCTGGCAAGGTTGGTTTGTAATGTGTTGGTTGAAATGTCGGCATTGGTGCCCCCGATTTTAAAGTCTTGTGGGTCTAGCAACCATTCGCCTGCTTGCGTGTCCTGATTGGCCGTGATGACTCGGGCTGAATCTTCAATGGTCAGGGTGTTTTTGCCAGAAGTTTCTACGAAGCCACCTTGGTTACCAGTACCTGTGGCCTTGGCTTCAATGGTGCCGCCAAAGGTGGTGTGCTTATCGGCCCACACGATCACTTTGCCACCATTGCCGTTTTGTGTGGCGTTGGCGGTAATGGTGGCACCTTCTTCCACTGTTACGTTTTGCGCCCGTTGAAGGTTGCCCTGGCCTTGGCGGTCCCCGCCGATCAGCACCTCTCCAGCACTGTGGGTGCCGGAGACACTGATTCGGGTATTTGAGCCCACATGAATGTCTTGCCCGGTGATAATGATTTTCCCGTCCACCTGGCTGACGCTGGGGGCGTTCAGTTCTCCATCTATCTTGACCAGCCCATCCAATACTTGTTTGCCCACTGCGGCCTGCATCAAGATCATGCCGCCATGGGCAGCTATGGTGCCGGTGTGTTCCAGCAGTTGTTCGGTCACCTCGTCGCTCAGTTTCAGTTCAACCAAGCCATCGCCATACAAATCAACCGTAAAGGTGTCGGCCGAGCCCATTTGAACTTTACCCAGCCGGGCCATAATCACGCCGCTGTTGGCCACTTGGGGTGAGACGAGTGCAACAAGGCCAGCCTGGGCTGCCGTAATCATGCCTTTGTTGATCACAGCTGCATCGGTGTTGCCAGGCTGACCAAACTTCAACAGCCCATTCATGAAGTCTGGTACGGACACACTGGATGAAGTGGCAATCAGTGAGTTGACATCCACGACAGCCGAATCACTGAACACCATGCCGTTTGGATTCACAAGAATGACCTGACCATTGGCAGTGATTCGCCCTGCAATTGTTGAGGGTTTTATATCGTTGATTCGGTTCAGGATGACAGCGGAGGAGGAGGGCTGATTAAACCGGGCTTGCTCACCCGCCTCAAGATCAAAGCTTGACCAATCGATCACAGCACGGTCAGAGTGCTGGGTGATTTCAAGGGAAGCGCCAGACTGAACAATAGAAGCTGAACCGGCTGTAACCTGACCTCCTTGCGGACCTGCAAGGGCCAGCGGGCATGCGGTGGTGCCAATCAGGGAAATTAGCAAAGCCAATTGGGTTTTGTTCATAATAACTACCAAGCACATCAATTTCCAAAGATCTTGCGGTTTGGCTGTTAGCTTTTACCTTGGAATCAGTTAATTTGTCTTTAATCTGTCTATTACCTACCTACATCAGATCATCTGGAATAATCGAAAATAACCCCACTTAGAATTCACTCTGAATAGCTAACCTACCGATTGAAAGGCTTTGTACCTTCCATTCCACTGAAGGTTTCATTTCCAACTATTTGCAAATGCTCCAATGCCCAGTCAATGTGCTCGCGCAAAAAGTCGTCCGCGCTTTCTCGCATGCGAAGCAGTGCATCTTGAATACCAGCAACCCCAACACTGTTGCCCGCTGCCACAGCCAAATTTCTTCTAAATCGTTTGTAGCCAATTCGCCGAATGGCGCTGCCCTCGGTTAATTTTAAAAATTCATCTTCGGTCCAGCGCATCATTGCAAACCAGTCGGGGGCTTCAAATTCGGCGCGTGGGTTGAAGTCGGCGTATTGCGCCGGTTTGGCAAACTTGTTCCAGGGGCAGGCCAGCTGGCAGTCGTCGCAGCCGTAAATTCGCGTGCCTATCAGTGGGCGCAGTTCACGGGGTATTGCGCTGTCGTGCTCAATGGTCAGGTAGGAAATGCACAGCCTGGCGTCTACCTGGTAGGGCTTTACGATCGCGTGCGTGGGGCAGGCTGTCATGCAACTGTTGCAGGTGCCGCAATGGTTTTTTTCGAATTCACCGCTCAGGGGCAGGGGCATGTTGGTGAACACCTCGCCCAGAAAAAACAGTGAACCTTCATCGGGGTGAATCAACAGGGTGTGTTTGCCACGCCAGCCCAGGCCTGCCTTGCGTGCAATTTCCACTTCCGCAGCCGGTGCGCTGTCTACGGCCACTCGAAACCCGAAGCCCGCCACTTCGGAATTTACTGCATCGGCAAATCGCTTCAAGCGCTGGCGTATTACCTTGTGGTAATCCCGCCCCCTTGCATACAAACTCACATACGGCTTGTCTCGGACTGCCAGTTCATTCAGGGTTTTCTCGGTAAATGTTGTTGCATCGGGCTGGTTTAGCGTTGTATCAGGCACGTAGGGTATGCGCAGTGATACGATTCGAATCGCGCCGGGAAACAGGGTGTCTGCATTCAAGCGGTTCAGTCCGTGGCGTTCCATATAAGCCATCTCGCCATGCATGCCCGCGTTGAGCCAAGCCTGCAAATGGGGTTCGCAGGCCTGTAAATTGGTGTCGCTAACGCCCATGCAGCCCAAACCCTGTGCTTTGGCTACCCTTTGCAACAATGCCCAGTTCTCTTGTTCCTGATGAGCCTGCATGAATACTTATACCTGCTATTTACCCGATGACGCCGCAACCCACAGTGTAGGTGAAAAGCTGGCCAAACTTGCACAAGCGCCGCTTCGCATCTACCTTTCCGGCCCATTGGGTGCTGGTAAAACAGCCCTGGTGCGGGCCTTTCTGCGCACCTTGGGTGTGCAAGGCGCGATCAAAAGCCCGAGCTATGCGTTGGTAGAACCTTACAATTTATCGAATTATTTTGTGTATCACTTTGATTTTTATCGATTCTTCGATCAAAATGAATGGGAGGAGTCCGGATTTCGTGATTACTTTCAGGAAAATGCCATTTGTTTGATTGAATGGCCAGAGAAGGCCGGTGGCTTGTTGCCTCCAGCTGATCTCGAAATCAAGCTGAGTTATCACCAGCAGGCAAGCCCTGAAACAACCGGGCGTCGCATTGAGGTGAATGCCCTGTCGGTAAACGGACAGCATTTGGTAGAACAACTGAACGAACAACAATAGCCTATGAATTCGCGTCGCGACTTGTTGAAAACCGTTGGAGCAGGAATGCTCCTGAAGCTGATACCAGTTGGTGCTTTTGCGGCTGACTTGGTGAAGTTTGTTGATGTGCGCCTGTGGCCTGCTGACGAATACACGCGGGTTACGCTTGAACACGCTGGTGCGATTAAATATAAGTATTTTTTGATTGAAAACCCTTGGCGCATGGTTATCGACTTGCTTGACATGCGACTCGACAGCACGCTGAAAGAACTGACAAGCCGGCTGCATCCCGACGATCCTTATGTTCAGCAAATTCGTGTTGGGCAATACGACACGAACACTGTGAGATTGGTATTTGATCTGAAAACCGAGGTTAAGCCAGAGATTTTCACGATCGATCCAATTGCCGAGTATAAAAACCGGTTTGTGGTGGATTTTTATCCGAAGAAACCAGCTGACCCTTTGCTCACTCTGCTGCAAAAGTCGGAAGACCCAGCCGCGCGGAATGATGAAATTTCCCGGGCCTTGCGATTGGCTGAATCGGAAACAAACGGTGGGTTGAAAATGGAAGGTGTTGCACCTGACAAAGCTCCTTCGAAGGCCGCCAATAAAACAGAAGTAGCCAAAACCCAGCCCAATACACCTGTTGAGAAAAAACCTGCGCCACAAATGAAGCGCATGATTACTGTGGCCATTGACCCTGGTCATGGGGGTGAAGACCCAGGTGCGGTGGGCAAGGGCGGTACTTATGAAAAGAATGTGGTGTTGGCCATTAGTAAAAAGTTGAAGGCTGAAATTGACAAAATGCCCGGTATGCGCGCCATGCTAACCCGCAACGGCGACTTTTTTGTACCTTTGAATACCCGAGTGCAAAAGGCCAGAAGCGTGAGCGCAGACCTTTTTGTGTCTGTGCATGCAGATGCCTTTATTCGTCCCACTGCGGGTGGGTCGTCGGTGTATGTGCTGTCCGAGCGCGGTGCCACCAGTACCGCCGCGAAGTGGATTGCCAACAAGGAAAATGCGTCTGATTTAATTGGTGGTGTGAACATCAAGGGCACCGATTCGCAACTGGCCCGCGTGCTGCTCGATTTGTCAACTACCGCTCAAATCAATGACAGTTTGAAGCTGGGCGATGCGGTGCTAGGCAAATTGGGCAAGGTGAACCGCCTGCACAAACCGAGGGTTGAGCAGGCAGGTTTTGCAGTGCTCCGGGCACCTGACATTCCTTCGATTCTGGTTGAAACTGCTTTTATCAGTAACCCGGCAGAAGAAACCAAGTTGCGTGATCCTGATCACCAGCAGGAATTGGCTGAAGCGATTGCCAAGGGCATTGCCAATTACTTTGCCAAGAACCCGCCTGTTGCACGCACCCCGCTCACCTAAAAAGGGCGCGCGGCCACTTATAATGGGCGGATGAATCACCGCCCAATATCCCTACTGCCCGATGTGTTGATTAGCCAAATTGCCGCAGGCGAGGTGGTTGATCGGCCTGCATCGGTGGTCAAAGAACTTCTGGAAAACGCGCTGGATGCTGGTGCCACTGAAATAACCGTGCGAATTGATGGCGGTGGTATTCAGCGAATTTGCATTCAAGACAACGGCAAAGGCATACCCAAAGAGGAACTCGAGCTGGCAGTTACACGCCATGCAACATCAAAAATCCAATCGCTCAGCGAACTTGAAAGCGTGATGAGCCTGGGTTTTCGTGGTGAAGCCTTGGCTTCGATTGCTTCGGTAAGCCAGTTCACATTGAGCAGTTACCCAAAAGGGCAGGAAAGCGCTTTCAGCATTAGCAACCAAAGCGGGCAGTGGCTTGTAGAGCCTTCGCCAGCCAGCCCCGGCACTACAGTCGATGTGCAATCGCTTTATTTCAGCACACCGGCGCGCCGCAAGTTTCTGAAAACTGAGCAAACTGAATTTTTCCAGTGTCTGGACGTGGTCAAGCGCATGGCGCTGGCCAACCCCGGGGTGACCTGGCTGGTGTACCGCGATGGCAAATTGCACAGCCGTTTTCAGGAAAGCAGCTGGAGTGCCCGAGTGTTCAGCATCCTTGAAAGCATGGCCAATGGCGCTTCAAAGCCAATTGATGTAAAAGCCGCCGATATGCAGTTGCACGGTGCGGTCGGCCTGCCTGATGCAGCCCGCGGCAAAGGCGACATGCAGTTTTTTTATGTGAATGGGCGTTTTGTAAAAGACAAGCTGATTGGGCATGCCGTGCGGTCTGCCTACGAAGATGTACTGCATGGCGATAAATTTCCGGCCTTTGTGCTGTTTTTGAATTTGCCCGCCAGCGAAGTAGACGTGAATGTACACCCGGCAAAAACTGAGGTGCGTTTCAGAAACGCACGGGCAGTGCACCAATGGGTTCGCCAATCGATTCAGGCCTGCCTTGCGCCCTCCAGGGCAGTTTTACCGCTCAGCGATTCGCAGGCAATTGTCGCCACTCCTGCGCTTTCTGTCCCAGGCAACGGCAATTCCAATGCAAATGTTTGGCGCTCATCCAATGGTAGTTCCGCGCCCACGCTTCAGGTTCAGGCAAAAAGTGCCGCACTTCCTTTTTTGCGAGAGGAACTTGCAGATTACATTCAGGCCTATCGCCCACTTGAGGGGCCACTTGAATCGACACAGCCAGCGCCCAAGCCCGCAAACATTACCGTGCAGCCGAAAGTGCTGGGCAATACGCCGACGGCTGAAGCTGCCGATAATGCAGAGTATTTGGGGCAAGCCATTGCGCAGGTGCATGGTATTTATATACTCGCTTTGCGCCCAGATGGCATGGTGGTGGTCGACATGCATGCCGCACACGAACGTGTGTTGTATGAGCAATTCAAGAATGCGCTGGACAATCAACAAACCATTTCTTCCCAAGAATTGCTGGTGCCCTTGCTGGTGCAAATTGATTCACGCTTGGCCAGTGAAGTAGACAACGGGCAACACCTTTGGGAAAAACTGGGTTTTCGGCTTAGCCTCATTTCCACGCAAGAGATTGCAGTGCGCGCAGTGCCCACCATGCTGGCGGGGCAAGATTTATCGGCCTTGTTGCAACAGTGGCTTCAAGACCTTCACCAATACGGAGTGGCCCATGTGCTTGAACGCCAGCGCAATGAATGGCTGGCAGGCTTGGCTTGCCACACGGCGGTGCGGGCCAATCGAAAACTGACTGTGCCTGAAATGAATGCCCTGTTGCGTTCCATGGAGCGCACGGAACGTTCAGACCAATGCAACCACGGTCGGCCCACATGGCGCCATTTCAGCTTGTCTGAAATGGACAAATGGTTTTTGCGCGGTCAATAAGGGGGCGTTGTGCTCGAATCAAACACGGATTCAATTCCTGCGCTGGCGGTACTTGGGCCCACAGCATCGGGCAAGTCGGCTTTGGGCCTGTGGATGGCCGATCAGGGTTTCCCGATAGAAATCATCAGTCTCGATTCTGCCTTGGTGTTTCGTGACATGAACATCGGCACCGCCAAACCAAGCCCACAGGAATTGGCCTTGGTGCCCCACCATTTAATCGACATCATCACGCCCAGTGACACCTTCAGTGCGGCTGAATTCGTTGAGCAGTGTCGTGCGTTGATTGCGGATATTCGTGCGCGGGGCAAAGTGCCGGTTATCTTGGGCGGCACCATGATGTATTACAAAACGCTGGTTAGCGGCATGGACAAGCTTCCTGCCGCCAACGCGGAAGTGCGCAAGGCAATTGAGCAACAGGCCTTCGAGCAGGGCTGGCCAGCCATTCATGCGCAGTTAGCGCAGGTTGACCCAATCATCGCCCAGCGTTTGAAGCCCAACGATTCGCAGCGATTGCAGCGCGCACTCGAAGTGTTTCAAATTACCGGCCAGCCAATGTCTTCTTTTCACCAGCGAGACCAACAGGCGGACCTGCGTATTCCCACCCTGTCGATTGAACCCTCTGACAGGGCTGTGCTGCACAGGCGCATCGAATCGCGATTTCTGGACATGCTGTCACAAGGGCTTGTTGAAGAGCTTGTGGGGCTTCGCCACAAATACGTGCTCGATGAAAGCATGCCCTCCATGCGCTGTGTGGGTTACCGGCAAGTGTGGGAGTATTTGCATGGCCAAAGCAGCAGGCGGCAAATGATAGACCGTGGCGTTGCTGCCACCCGCCAGTTGGCCAAGCGGCAAATTACCTGGTTGCGCTCAACTGCCAACAAAGAAGTGGTTGATCCGTTACAGCCGAATTGGCTTGAATCTGTAAGGCCTTGGATACAAAAGCAGATCGAAGTTTTGATGCCATGAAGTATTTTGGAACTTTTACGCGTTTTTAAACAATAAACGAGTGATGGTTTCTATGATCCTTTAAATTGAGGCACTGATGTATTTGATTATGTGCTCATGCTTTGAGCTGAAGGTCAATATTCCAGGGCACCACCTTTAAAATTCATAAAAACTCTTTATCCTACGCCAGCATGTTAAGTAACGTACACCACAATCAAAGTGTGCAACGCTATTCGCGGCCACAGCCGCAGCATGCCTCAATTGAAACGACAAACGAAAAGCTGAATTCGTTTAAAGAAAAGCTTCTCCAGTCTTTGAGTTCATCTTCAGAAAAAATCAAGCCAAGTGATCTAGGTAAACACATATCGGAATTGGTGGATAACAACGAGAAAATCTTGTTTTTAAGGGTTGCTCTTCAAACTGGTGTCGATGTGAACGGTCAGGTTGCACCAAATAAAAACCTTGGTAAGCACATGCAACTGGTTAGTTGGGCTATAAAACAAATTGCAACCCTGGGCTCTAGTGTTGAAGTGAGTAATTCAATCAGCAAGATCGATCTGAGCAAAGCGTCAGATCAAATGATTGAACACTTGAATTTTGCGCGCAGGTTAATCGAACTTTACCCCGGTTCAGAAAAGGTTTCTGCCTTTGAGTCTCAGAAAAAAATATTTAATTTTTTTCGAAAAAAAGAAAAATCGCAAGTTACGTCAAAGCTTCAAAATGTATTGAATAATGTTTTTGATAATCCAAAATCGAGAACGATAAGTAAAGCAAATAGATTATTGATCAGTAGTCAGTCGAGAATATTGAGACAGTCTGAATCGATTCAGTCAAGATTCTTTTCCGGAATAGCGGGCTTTAAGTCAGACCCTGTCAAAGCATGGTTGGTCGCCGATGAAAAAGGAGATCTTGATCTACAACGTGCAATTTTGCTGCTCCGCCCAGCATCTCTAGCTGAGTTGAGTGCTGATAGCCGAAAAAAAATTGCTGATCCGGCCATTAAATCTGTATTAAAAGAGCTTCCCTATTATGCGCGTCAAGGTTTGGAGGGGGGGCAAGGTAATTTTAATGCCGAAGCTTCTTTTCAGAATCAGAAAAGAAAAAAAATAGTTTGCCGCCACCTTGCAACGCATCGCATCGAGACGCAAGCCATGAGCGAGACGGGCAAATTCCGTGTGGACGGCAACAAACCCATCTTCACTGATTTGATGGCGGTACAGCGCAATGTTCAAGCCGATATTGAGCAGAGGTTTGACCGGCTCGGCGCGAACGCTGATAAAAATTACTTGATCAATAATGTGGATCTTGGCAAAACTTTAGTGAAGTTATTCAAGGAGATGGATGAAAAAATCGCCTCGGTAAAAGGCGATGAATCGAAGGAAAAAATGCAGTCCGTACAGTACATCGCGCTGTGTTCAGAGAACCATGTCATGAGTTTAAAGTTGCATGTTAAAACCATGATTAAAAGCGAAAATATAAATAAATATGTAGTAGAGTTTTATGATCCAAATTTAACAAACAATCATGTGCGGTTGGCTAGAATTCAACTCAATACTCTAAGTAATCTCAAGCTAAAAGATTTGTTTTTAGGGGCGAGTGCCAAGCTTTACAGTTCTTATTTTCCAAGAAATAACGAAACATCATTCCTTTTTGTAACAGGTACTGCCGAAAATACCAAGAAAATACTTAATGGAGAGCTTGATCCCAAGACATCAAAAAATCGCAAGCTTGACAATGAGTTGCCGGTTGAATCAATTTCACCCCACATCATCTCTCATTTACTACGAGAGGGGTTTGCAGAAAACTTGCTTGAATTGGCTCCCAAGATCAAGTCGACGAAGAGTGAAGATGAATTGATTGGGTTACTGGAAGCAAAAGACGATAGGGGTACTCCCGGGCTTCATCTAGCCTTGATCCACGGGCACGCAGACGCAATTAAAGCCTTGGGGCCACTAATGCCAGGCGTGCCCAAAGAAAAGCGTGTTAATTTGCTTGAGGCCAAGAGTGCTGACGGCGTGACAGGCCTTTATTTTGCATTAGCCTTGGGAAATGCAAAGGCGGTTGAAGCCTACGGAAGTTTGCTCGCCGGTTTATCGAGCGAGGATCGTATTCGCTTGCTGCAGGCGAAAGGTATCGATGATTTTCCGGGTCTCAACACTGCCTTGTTGTTGGGAAAGGCCGATTCGATCGGAGCATATGGAACGCTTTTGAAAAATTTGCCCGAGAATGACCGCCTTCAGTTGTTGGAAGCGAAAAGCCCGAATGGTATTCCAGGGGTTTACGATGCTTTGAGCGGTGGGCATGCAGACGCGATCAAGGCCTTTGGAAATTTGATTCAAGATTTTTCGGTTGAAAGTCGTTCAAAGTTGTTTGAGAGTTTCAATAGTGATGTGCAGCGTTCGAAGGCTCTAGCGAGAGGCCACGTGCAGGCCGTGGAAGCTTATGACCAGTTATTGAGTCAATTGCGTTAGGTTGCGCATCCAAGCCAATCGCCTTTTAATCGGCGGGGCTAGATGGCCAGATTAACAACAACTCAAGCAAACCTTTGCACGGCTGCAAACACCAAAGGCAATGTGACTGCCGCCCCCACCGTTGACATCGAAATAAGACACGCCACCAGTGGCGCATTTCCACCCATACGTGCCGCTAGAATGTAGGCGCTGGATGCAGATGGAATTGCCGAAAATATTAATAGCACCATGGTATGTTCTTGTGAAAGCCCGGTGAAATGCCCATACAGAACAGCCACCAAAGGCGACACCAGCAGTTTGACAGCCAGCCACCAAACTGAAACTGGCCAGTTGCCTTTAAGGCCTGAGAATACAAGGCCAGCCCCCACTGCGAGCAAGCCAAGCGATACCGCCGCTTGCGCTAACCGCTCCAGGGTTAGCATGACAGGCTGCGGCACCTGTACACCCATCAACTTGGCGGCAATGCCCAGGCAGGTCCCAATAATGAGCGGATTTTTGAGTATGTCGACAAAGGCACTTAAACGACCACCTTTGCTCATGGTGCCAACAGCCAGAACATTGCACAGTGGTACGCCGAGCGCCAACAAAATGGCGATGTTGGCAACTGCCGATTGTCCACCCAAGCGGCTGGCCAATGCCAAGCCGATATATGAGTTAAAACGATATGCTGTTTGCAAGCCCGAGGCAAAATCTACACGTCCCATGTTGCTGAACAGTAAACCGAGCCATCCCAACACGAATGCGGTAAATATCACCGCAGGCCCGCCCAAGGCGAAAGCCCCAACCGTGTTTACATCAAAATTGCTCGACACTACTGAGAAAAACAGCAGACAAGGAAATAAAACAAAGTAAACCAGCTTTTCTATGGTGGCCCAAGCGGCCGGCGCCAGCCAGAACCGGCGAAGAAGGTAGCCCAGCGCAATGATTGCAAAATCAGGAAAAAGAAGTAAGGGGGACAAGGGTGTTTACCGGTGGTATTTGGGCCAATAAAAAACCCACCCGAAGGTGGGTTTTGTCTTATTTTTGCCCGTTTTACACCGAGAATGACGATCCACAACCGCAAGTGGTTGTTGCATTCGGGTTTTTAATTACAAACTGAGCGCCGTTGATGTCTTCTTTGTAATCAATTTCGGCACCAGTCAGGTACTGATAGCTCATGGAGTCAATCAACAGCGTTACACCGCCTTTGTCCAAGGCTGTATCGTCTTCATTCACGTCTTCGTCAAAGGTAAAACCGTACTGAAAACCAGAGCAACCACCGCCTTGCACAAATACGCGAAGTTTCAGGTTGGGGTTGCCTTCTTCGTTGATCAGGTCGCGCACTTTGGCCGCGGCTGAGTCAGTGAAAACCAATACGCTGGGTTGTTCTGTAGTTACGTCCATTTTGTCCTGCCTTTTTTGCTGGAATTACTTGCTGGAAGCCAAGGCCAATTTACCCGGCATGACTCCTTCGCTCTCATGGTGCAAGGTACCGTCTACGACTGCACCTGGATGCATCTCCAATGCCCTATATCTTACGTCACCCGAGACATTTGCGGAAGGGTGTAGCTCTAGAAGCTGGTTGGCTTCGATCGGGCCTTCAATCAAGCCGCTGACCACAACATGTCCAACCCGCACGCTGCCCCGTACCTTACCTGTTTCAGAAATCACAAGTAGCGACTGCTCGCTCTCGTCCGCGATTACATTGCCATCGACCTCGCCGTCAATTCGCAGTCCGCCCTTGAAGCGTAAATCGCCCCTCAGCGTCATGTCTACGCCCACTAGGCTCTGGATTGGCAGCAACCGCTTTGTATTTTTTTTCGAGAACATGTGTTTACAACCCCTTCAAAGTTTGATTGTGGATTGAGCGCGAATGGCACCTGCCTCCAGAATTCTCATTTCAACGCTTTGCAATTTACTGCCCTCGGGGAGGGAAAATGTGCCCGACACCCTTGAAAAACGGGTGAGTTTGATTTTGAACTGGGGGTCTGGGGACGATTCAGTGTTTGGTAAAACTATGACACTGGATTCCCCTTTGTTCAACACTTTAATCAAAACCTGCACATTTAGCGTAACCTCGGGGCGCTGGCTACCCTGAATTACGAGTGCTTTGTAGCGGTATTGATCGGGAACGGTGTCCTTGGTCACTTGGAGTCGCTTCAGTGAAATGGCACCTTGAAGGCTGCCCGGAATGAATCCCTCGAAAAATGCCAAATCTTCTTTTAGTTTTGCGTTCTCGGACTCAAGGTTGGTAATCAACAGGTTCAGTTTGCTTCGCGCTTCTTTGTCAAGTTTAACCAATTCATTGGTGCGCGAGAGTTCATCTTCAAGCTCAATTGTTTTGGCCTGAAGCTGCGCAAGTTGATCATTCAGAACCACAATTTCCTGTGTAGAAAAGAGCTTCTGGATCGCGTTATCTACAGGGCCCAACATTGCATATGCAGCACAGGCGCCCAAAATTGACAAACCGAGCAGCAAACCATAAGCAAACGCAAAGCGGGATGAGCGCTGCACTCCTGGCAACAAGGTTCGTCGTGAATGGTGTGTTTTTTTCGGGTTCAATCTACACAATCCATGTAATTAAGGCGCCAGCGGAAGTTGCTCCAGCCCCATGTGCTCGGGTAAGTTGAACATCACATTCATGGCCTGTACAGCCTGGCCCGCAGCGCCTTTCACAAGGTTGTCGATCACGGAGACAATCACCAGTGTGTCGCGGCCCTGTGGGCGGTGCAATGCGATTCTTATAAAATTCGAGCCCCGAACCGATTTGGTTTCGGGCAACGACCCCTTGGGCATTACATCTACAAAGTATTCGTTGGCATAGTGTTGCTCGTAAAATGCCTGAATGTCGGTCTTTTTGCCTTGCTCATTCAGCCTCACATAGGTGGTGGCTAAAATGCCGCGCACCATGGGCACCAGGTGAGGTGTAAAAGTAATTTGGGTTTTGCGCCCGGAAATCAACTCAAGGCCTTGTTCAATTTCTGGCAGGTGGCGGTGGCCACTGATGCCATACGCCTTGAAGCTTTCGGCCGCTTCCGAGAACAAGGAACCCACAGTGGCCTTGCGGCCCGCACCAGACACACCCGATTTACAATCCGCAACAATGCTGTTTTCATCTATTAACGGAGTGGGCTGGCTGATCAATGGTTTCAAGGCCAATTGCACGGCAGTGGGATAGCAGCCTGCCAAGCCCACCAGTTTGGCTTTTTTGATTTCTTCGCGTGCTGATTCAACAAGGCCGTAGCAGGCTTTGCTGAGCAGTTCTGGCTCTGAATGTGGCATGCCGTACCATTTTTCGAATTCAGCGGTGTTTTTCAGGCGAAAATCTGCACCCAAATCGATTACCCGTATGCCCGCATTCACCAGCTCGGCAGATTGGGCCATGGCCACGCCGTGGGGGGTAGCGAAAAATACCACATCGCAATCTTTCAGTGATTCAAAGGTGGGCTCGGTAAAAGCAATGTTTACGCGTTTTCGCAGGGCAGGGAACATTTCAGCCACCGGCTGGCCCACCTCGCCGCGAGATGTAATTGCTTTCAGTTCGGCCTGCGGGTGCAGGGCCAACAGGCGAAGAAGTTCAGACCCCGTGTAACCGGTTCCGCCGACAATGCCTACCTTGATCATGTGTAATCCTTGTGCTGAAAAGAAAAAAAGCCGCACATTTGTGCGGCTTTCGATTGTAACCCAGCTGGGAGGGCTGCTGGGTGTAAGCGTAGTTCTGGAATTAACGCTTGGAGAACTGCTTGCGACGACGCGCACCACGCAGACCCACTTTCTTACGTTCAACTTCACGTGCATCACGTGTAACCAGGCCTGCTTTGGACAGGGTTGGCTTCAGTTCTGCATCGAAGTCGATCAAGGCACGTGTCAAACCGTGACGAACTGCGCCAGCCTGGCCAGTTTCGCCGCCGCCGCGCACATTAACCTTGATGTCAAAAGTTTCTACGTTCTCGGTCAGTACCAAGGGTTGACGCGCAACCATTTGGCCTGTTTCGCGAGCGAAGTATTCAGTCAAAGGCTTGCCGTTCACGATGAACTGGCCAGTACCTTTCTTGATAAAAACGCGGGCCACTGAGCTTTTGCGGCGACCGGTTCCGTAATTGTATTCACCAATCATGGTTCACCTCAGATTTCAAGTGGCTTGGGTTGTTGTGCGGAATGCGGGTGTTCTGATTCAGCGTAGATCTTCAATTTCTTGATCATCGCGTAACCCAGAGGACCTTTTGGCAACATGCCTTTCACTGCTTTCTCCAGCGCGCGGCCAGGGAAGCGTTCCTGCATCTTGTCAAAGTTTGTTTCGTAGATACCGCCTGGGTAACCAGAGTGGCGGAAATACTTTTTGTTCAGGCCTTTGGTGCCTGTAACGCGCAATTTGCCGGCATTTACAACAACAATGAAGTCGCCTGTGTCGATGTGCGGTGTAAATTCAGGTTTGTGTTTACCACGGAGGCGGCGTGCAACTTCACTGGCTACACGTCCCAACACCTTGTCGGTGCCGTCGATCACAAACCACTCTTGTTTAACCTCACCGGGTTTCGCTGAGTAGGTTTTCATGATTTTTCCTTAAAGATAAAAAAGTGCTTTTTACCTGTCTCCCCACTTGTACATGCAGCCCACACTTTATATGCAGGACGGCAGCCGAAGGGCTCTCCCAACAGGTAACCCGCGATTTTAGCAAAGTTTTCTGCTTTCGGTTAAACTTTTTCGGTTGTTGGATAAAAAAACCCCAAGCACTTTTAGGCGCTTGGGTTTAATCCACCAAAGGAGGAGGGTGGAGGAGACAATTTTGCACTTAAGAGAAACTCTGCTGAACATTTCAGTGGTTCATTCAAGTGACTACATCCCAAATTCTAGAGATTTTTCTGTTGCAGCGCAAGGCCGTATTTTCTTTGTCCGAAAAAAGCAACTTATTCCACAATGGAAAAATGGTTGAAAAAATATCAATAAAAACAATGAATTAAAAAATAAGCAAGTGACTGACCGGTTATTTGTTAAGCCTGTTAGAAAAAATAGAGCCATTTTTCAGGTTCTTTCCTGTAAATATTGTGCAATGCATAATGAGCAATCAATCATAAACAAGGAGTTTTATGGAAGCCGAAGTTAGCTGGTCCGGTTTACCCGGCATGTCATTTGTAGCCACCACTGGCAGTGGACACATGTTGTGTATGGATGGCGCACCGGATGGTGGCGGAAATAACCTGGCCCCACGCCCCATGGAAGTGGTGCTGGCTGGAACCGGTGCTTGTACCGCCTATGATGTGGTGTTGATTTTGCGCAAAAGCGGGCAGGACATTCGCGACTGCAAAGTGAAAATGAGTGCTGAGCGTGCTGAAGAGGCTCCCAAGGTGTTCACCAAAATCAACTTTCACTTTCAGGTGATTGGTCGTGGCTTGAAGCCCAATCTGGTTGATAGGGCCATTAAGTTGTCGCACGAGAAATACTGCTCAGCGTCTGCCATGCTGGGCAAAACTGCTGAACTGGTGTTCACGCACGAGATTATTGAAGATTAAATTTTCTGCGCCAGGGTGGTCATGACTTTCGACATGGCAGTCATGGCCAACTTTACGGGCAGGGGTAGGTTGTTGGCACCTTGTTCAATGGCTTTTTGCCCGTGTTCAATTTCGTCCTGGCGCATTTGTTCAAGAATTGCACGGGATTGTTGATCGCCAGCCGGTAGCCTGCCCAAATGGTCGTTCAGGTGTTTTTCAACTTGCCGCTCTGTTTCAGCCATGAAACCCAGGCTAACCTTGTCGCCCAAAGTACCGGCAACAAAGCCCAGCGCGAATGCGCCGCTGTACCACAATGGGTTCAGCAAGCTTGGGCGCGCTCCCAGTTGATCTAGCCGCTCCTGGGTCCAGGCCAGGTGGTCAGCCTCTTCTTTGGCTGCATGGTTGAACAGTGCTTTTTTCTCTGGGCTGCTGCTTGCCAGCGCCTGGGCCTGGTAAAGCGCCTGTGCACAAATTTCCCCCACGTGGTTTACGCGCATCAAGCCAATAACCTTTTGTTTTTCAGCATCGCTTAACTGTTCTGCAGGCAAATTTTTCCCTGCCGGGTTGGGGCGCTGCGCCACCGGCGTGGCGGCCAGGGTTTTCAACGCCTTGTCGACCTCACCCAGTACGGCGTCCAGTGAGGGCAATTTGGGAAGGTTGGGTAATCCGGGGAAGCTAAAGGAGCGAGGGGTTTGATTTGGCATTACTACTCACCAATCCTGTGTTTTTTCAGCGAAGCCTTCATTTTAGCAAGGGATGCAAGTAAAATCCGCAACAACGCGCAACGATTTACAACGTCCCCGTGTTGGCTCCTGTTTCGGTTCCGGAACAGCACAGCTTCATGGTGGCATATTTTGGGCAAACCATGACTTCCAAGAAAAAACTCTTCATCAAAACTTTTGGCTGCCAGATGAATGAGTACGACTCCGACAAAATGGCCGATGTATTGGGTACCTCGGACGGGCTGGAGCGAACTGACACCCCTGACGATGCGGACATTATTTTGTTCAATACCTGTTCGGTGCGCGAGAAGGCCCAGGAAAAGGTGTTCAGCGATTTGGGTCGTGTTAAACACCTGAAAAAAAGCAACCCTGATCTGATTATTGGTGTGGGTGGTTGCGTGGCCAGCCAGGAAGGCAAGGCGATTGTTGAGCGCGCCCCCTACGTAGACGTGGTGTTTGGCCCGCAAACCTTGCACCGTTTGCCACAGTTGATTAAACAGCGCAGGGACACTCACCGCCCGCAAGTGGATATTTCTTTCCCTGAAATTGAAAAGTTCGACAATTTGCCCTTGGCCAAGAACACTGGCGCCACTGCATTTGTGTCCATCATGGAAGGTTGCAGCAAGTACTGTAGTTTCTGCGTGGTGCCTTACACACGTGGCGAAGAAATTTCGCGGCCGTTTGACGACGTACTGGTTGAAATTGCAGACCTTGCAGACCAGGGCGTGAGAGAAATCAACTTGCTGGGGCAAAACGTGAATGCCTATCGCGGGAAAATGGGCGATACGGTTGAAATTGCAGACTTTGCCCTGTTGCTCGAGTATGTTTCAGAAGTTCCAGGTGTAGAGCGTATTCGCTTTACCACCTCTCACCCCAAGGAATTCGGCCCGCGTCTTATCGAGGCCTATGCCAAGTTGCCCAAGTTGGTAGACCATCTGCACTTGCCTGTCCAGGCGGGTTCAGACCGCATTCTTGCCGCCATGAAGCGCGGTTACACCGCGCTGGAATACAAATCGATTATTCGCAAGTTGCGGGAAATTCGCCCCAATATTTCGATGTCGTCCGATTTCATCGTGGGCTTTCCCGGTGAAACCGAGGCTGATTTCGAGAAAACCATGGATTTGATCAATGCCGTGGGTTTCGATACCTCGTTTTCCTTTGTTTACAGCCCGCGGCCGGGTACGCCAGCAGCCGATCTTGAAGATGGTGTTGACCAAGCCACCAAGCTGAAGCGTTTGGCGCGCCTTCAAAAAACAATCCAAGACCATGCCACCAGCATTAGCAAAAGTATGGTGGGTACCCGCCAAAAGGTGTTGGTTGAGGGGCCTTCCAGAAAAGACCCAGCCGAGCTGGCGGGGCGTACAGAAAACAACCGGGTGGTCAATTTTGCCGGAAATCCACGAATGGTGGGGCAAATCGTGGAATTGGACATTGTTGAGGCCTACCCCAACTCCTTGCGTGGGCAGGTGCCAATCACCGCTGCCTGATATCCGTCATTTTTTTCGGTTATCCTTGAGCCGTTATTATCAGTAGAGGTTTATCCTCCCGTATGTCAGAACCGAGTCCGTCTCAGGCCCCCAGTAAAAAAGAACGGGGCTTGCTAGAACGCTTGTCCTCTTTGCTGCTTCGCGAGCCCGAGGACAGGGATCAACTGCTGGAAGTGCTGCAGCAAGCGCATGAAAGAAATTTGCTCGATGCCGATGCCCTCTCGATGATTGAGGGGGTGATGCAGGTCAGCGACCTTTCAGCTGGGGATATTATGGTGCCCCGCGCGCAAATGGATGCTATCAATGCTGAAGATTCCATTGATCAAATCGTGGCCTTTGCTGTTGAAAAAGCACATTCACGTTTTCCTGTTTATGAAGGTGAGCGCGACAATGTGATTGGCATGTTGTTGGCCAAAGACCTGCTTCGGATACATGCCGACACCCAAGTGAACTTACGAGACATGCTGCGCCCAGCAGTGTTCATTCCCGAAAGCAAACGCTTGAACGTGCTTCTTCATGATTTTCGCCTGAACCGCAACCACATTGCCTTGGTGGTGGATGAATACGGCGGGGTAGCTGGCCTTGTCACTATTGAAGACGTGCTCGAGCAAATTGTGGGTGATATTGAAGACGAATACGATTTTGATGAAGAAGCGGACAATATTGTGAGCCTGGGTGGCGATCAATTGGGCTTGTACCGAGTCAAGGCGCTCACCACCATCGAACAGTTCAATGAAACCTTTGGAACCGGGTATTCAAGCGAACACGCCGACACCCTTGCAGGTCTGCTGACTGATCAATTGGCGCGTTTGCCCGTGCGCGGCGATGTTGTGGAGCTGCCACCTTTCCGATTTGAAGTATTGCGTGCAGACGCCAGGCAGGTGCACTTACTCCGGGTTCGGAAGATTGAGCCAGTGCCTGAAAACTCGGATTTCGATTCACCCGCCGATACCCTCGATTCTGACAGGCCCACCTGATGTATTCATTTCTCGCGGGTGCACTATTGGGCGCACCTTGGGTGTTGTCGTTTGCCCCGCTTTCCCTGTGGTGGTTTGGCTTGCTTTTGCTGGCCGTGTTGCCGTTTCTTGCTGTAAAAACAAGCCGCCCTTGGTTAACAGGGTTGACCTTTGGGTGGGCAGCTTATGGCTTCGGGGTGTCGTGGCTGCACATTAGCCTGCACACTTATGGTGGTTTGCCGTCTTTTCTGGCTTGGGCGGCTGTTGCGGCCTTTACGCTTTATTTGGCAATTTTCCCCGCGCTGGCGGTGTGGTTTTACAAACGGTTTTCAGTCCTGCAGGTTGGGTCGGTTCAGGGTGCTACTTTCAATGCGCTGCTGTGGGCCGGTTTGTGGACATTCTTCGAATATGTTCGCGGCACATTCATGACCGGTTTCGCCTGGCTTAGCTTGGGCGATGCATTGATAGATTCTCCGTTTGCCAATTTGTTGCCCTGGTTGGGCAGTTACGGCAGTCTGTTTGCCCTGATGCTGCTCGCGCACCTTTGCCTGTCCTTCCTTTTCACCCATGGGCGTAGTACCGCGCTGGTTGCCACGGCCGTTCTGGGCGGCTTGCTGATGTTGATGCAACTCCCGGTGAATACTCAAGGCGCCGGTTCTTTGGCTGTGGTCGGTGTGCAAACCAATGTTGATCAAAGTATCAAGTTTGATCCCGCCCTGATTGTTTCCAACATGCAAAAGGCTTTTGCCTTGGGCAACATCGCTAAGGAACAGCTGGCACGGCAGGGCGGTGGTTTGCTTGTTTTCCCGGAAACTGTGAACCCTTTGGTGTGGACAGATACTCCGGTTGAATGGCGAACCACTTTTCGTGACTTTGCTACCCCCGGCGAAACCACCGTCATCATGGGGTCTGCCATTCAGGAAGGCGCGCAGTATTTCAATTCCATTGTGATGTTCAAGGGCGACGAAGCGCTAGAAGAACTCGAAGTGCCCCAAACGCGGCACGACAAAAGGCACCTGGTGCCATTTGGTGAATTCATTCCGCTGGGCTTCAAGTGGTTTGTGGCCATGCTGAACATGCCCATGGGTGAATTCACCTCGGGCTCGGGGCCGCTGAAGCCGTTTTTGGTCAATGGCAATGCCCTGGCCTCCACGGTGTGTTACGAAGATATTTTTAGCGGTGAATTTGCAGGTTTGGTCGCCAATTCCACGCAAGAGCCCACCATGTTTGTGAATTTGAGCAACCTGGCCTGGTTCGGGCAATCCTGGGCGCTTGATCAGCATGCGCAAATGGGACGCACCCGCTCGGCGGAGCACCGCAAGCCAGGCCTGCGGGTGACCAACACCGGTGTTTCCGGTATTGTGAACGAGCAGGGGCAGTGGGTGCAGCGCGTTAAACCCGGGCAGGCACTGGTGTGGTCGGGTCAAATAGAAGGCCGATTGGGGAAAACCTTCTTCGCAAATTGGGGCAGTAGCCTGTGGTTTTCAATTTGGGGAGTAGTCCTTCTACTACTGTGCGTGCGTGAATGGCGCCTGAGGGCTTACAATAGAGCCCATTCAATCCAACCGTAGAATTCATACTGCCATGTCAATTAGTCCAGTCAACGAAATCGTTGAAGAAATGCGTGCAGGTCGCATGGTCATTCTTGTTGACGAGGAAGACCGTGAAAACGAGGGCGACCTTGTACTTGCAGCCGACTTCGTTACACCAGAGGCCATTAACTTCATGGCCAAATACGGGCGGGGTCTTATTTGCCTGACCCTGACCGAGGCCCGCTGCCGCGAGCTGGGGCTGCGCCCGATGGTGGCTGCCAATGGCTCCTCTCACGGTACCAATTTCACTGTCTCCATTGAAGCGGCTGAGGGCGTGTCCACCGGCATTTCTGCTGCGGACCGTTCACACACCATTCGCGTGGCTGTGAACAAAAACTCCAAGCCCGAAGACTTGGTGCAGCCTGGGCATATATTCCCCTTGGCTGCTGTCAATGGCGGTGTGCTAATGCGTGCTGGCCATACTGAAGCCGGTTGCGATCTTGCAGCCATGGCGGGCTTAAGCCCAGCGTCGGTTATTTGCGAGATCATGAAAGACGATGGCACCATGGCCCGTTTGCCCGATTTGGTGGAATTCGCCAAAGAGCACAA